>Ga0183100_1000748_pt1 | contig 21282 bp, 22 predicted proteins | sample Biomet2_FD_127789 | JGI IMG/M metagenome (GOLD analysis project Ga0183100, IMG submission 127789) | Microbial communities from bioreactor (seeded with anoxic lake sediment) at LBNL, California, USA - Biofuel metagenome 2 | ecosystem: Engineered > Bioreactor > Anaerobic > Unclassified ...
CATTATTCAAATTTTCCAAATTATCTTTTACATTACCATTAAAAACAGCACTTCCGCAATAACCAATTTTTGCCCCTGCTTTTTCTAATTTTTCAATATTAGTTGTATTTACTCCTCCATCTATTCCAATCTTAAAATGTAATCCTTTAATTTCTCTTATTTCAGTTAATTTTTTAATTCTTTGGTAAACGTTTTCATCAAAAGGAAAATCACCAAAACCAGCTTTTCTGGCCATAAGTAAAATTAAATCAGTTTCTTCTGGGATATTATCTATTTCTGTTTCAATATCAAAGGCTAACCCTGCCTCTAAACCTTTAGATTTCACCGCTTTTACAAAATCTTCTCTATTCGACATCATTTCTACATGACCGATTATTCGGCAAGCATTCACAAAAATTGATTTCTCTACCCATTTTATTGGATCTTTTACCATTAAGTGTGTTTCCCACAACATATCTTCCACCCCTTCAATTGAGTTGATTAATTCCAATTCATAAGTTTTTCCAGGAGTAAATTGTCCATCTATTACATCTAATTGTATCCAACTCACCAAATCTTTTACTTTTAAAATCTTTTCACGAGCAATATTAAAATCTTTTTCTAAACTAGTTGGAATTATTTGCATATAGCTATGGCATTTTCTATTAATCGACAACTGTAACCATATTCATTATCATACCAGGCTCCAATAGTTAACATATCATCAGAAAGCACCTTAGTCATCATTGCATCAACCACACACGAAGCATTATTGCCTAAAATATCAGATGACACCATTGGTTCATACGAAACCTTTAATTTTCCAATCAATTCTTTTGTAGTACTTGCCTCAGCCAAAATTGAATTTACTTCTTCAATTGTAGTCTTTCTTACTAATTTAAATGTTAAATCAGAATAACTACCACAAATTACCGGGACTCTAATAGCTGTTCCTCCAAAGCGTCCTTCAACCTCAGGATAAGCCGCTATCACCGCCTCAGCTGCTCCAGTTGTTGTTGGTACGATATTCACTGCTGCTGCTCTAGCTCGTCGAGAATCTTTGCCCCCTCCGTCAACTAAATTTTGATTAGTGGTGTATGCATGAACCGTAGTTAAAACCCCTTCTTGAAAACCAATTTTTTGATCAATTAACTTAACAATTGGGGCCACACAATTAGTGGTACACGAACCATTAGAAATCAAAGTCTCTCCTTTATACTTATCCTCATTAACCCCCAAAATATAAACTGGTACTTTACCGTCTTTTGATGGAGCTGAAATAATTACTTTTTTTGCCCCTGCCTTAATATGGGCCATGGCTTTCATACTGGCAAATGCCCCCGTACATTCCAACACCACATCAATATCATAATTTTTCCATTTTATTTTTTCTGGATCCATTTCTCCTAAAAAAGGGATTTCTTTACTCCCAACAATTAATCTCCCTATTTCTCCGCCTTTTTTAGGTCCAATAAAATCAACTTTTTCTGGGAACCTATGATAAACAGAATCATATTTAAATTGCATCACAAAAGTTTCCATATCAAATTCTCCAGTAGTATTAATCGCTCCCACTTCCACATCATATCTTTCCGTTAATATTGCCCTTAAAACCACACTTCCAATTCTCCCAAACCCATTAATTCCGATTACTACTTTTTTGTCTTTATTCATATACTAATCATAAACTAATTCACTAATCAATTCCATGCTGGCAAATCACCTTTAACCAACATCTCCAACATTACACCACCGCCTGAACAAATAAAATCAATTTTATCTTTTAATCCTAAATCTTTTATTGAAGCGCTAGTATCACCACCAGCAATTACTTTATAACCAGGTGAGTTAGCCACCGCCATGGCTATTTTTTCTGTTCCATTTCGTGAATTTTCGTCTTCATAAAAACCCATAGCTCCGGACCAAATTACAGTATTTGAACTACTTATTACTTCACTAAATTTATCAATATCTTCCTCACTCAAATCCAACCCATCTTCCCTTAACTTTGCTATTTTTATTTTTTCATTATTAATTATTAATTCTTCATTATTAATTAATTTCGGTAACTTTCCCCCAATCAACACCTGATCTGCCTTTTGAGATAACTCTGTCAAATATTTTAATTTATCTTCTTTCGCTCCTCCCAAAATCACCGTTATCGGTCTTTCTTCCTCAACTAAAATTTTATTAATTTTTTCAAATTCTTCTACAAAATCAAATCCATAATAAGTTTCCATCTCTCGATGTAAGATTATCGAAGCACTTTTTCGATGAGCTACCGCAAAAGCATCATTAACCAAAACAAAAACATATTTTTTAATAGCTTCAAAAAGACTAGTATCTCCAATATCCTCTTCATTCCAAAATCTTAAATTTTCTATAAAAACTATTTGATTATTTAATAAAGATAAATTAATTTTTTGTTCATTTTTTATATCATCCACAAATACACTTTCAATTGTATTTTGGCCATCAATTTCCAACAAACCCATTAACTCTACATATACTGGTTTCAAAGAAAGCTCTGGTACTATTTTTCCTTCTGGTCTACCTCTATGACCCACTATAACTATTTTGCAACTTTTATCTAGTAAATATCTAATAGTTGGAATCGACTTTTTTAATCTACTATTATCTAAAACCGTCTCTCCGTCAAAAGGCAAATCCGTATCCATTCTTAAAATTACATTCACTCCAGTCGGTATTTCTTCTATTGATCTAAGCTGCCTCATATTTATCAATCTTTCTTATTCTCCTAATAAATCTTTCTTCAGTAACAAATATTGCTTTTAAAAATTCGTCAACTATCTCTAAATTATCTTCTTCGCTTACAAAATCAGCCGACAAACAAACTACATTAATATCGTCATCCTCCTTAATCTTTCTGGCTTGTCTTGAGTTCATCGCCACCGAAGCTCTTACTCCTTTAACTTTATTAACTGCAGCACACACTCCGGCCCCTGAACCACAAATTAATATCCCTAATGCTTTATTAGAAACTACTTTTTCCCCCAAACTTATAGCGACATCCGGATAATCATCATTAGCATCATAAATGTTACTCAAATCAGTTACTGCCCACCCATTTTTCCGTAAATATTCAACCACCTTATTTTTAAAATTAAAACCCCTATGGTCTGTTCCAACATAAACTTCTCTCATACCATAAATATACCATTTTTGCTTTAAAATACATAAAGATGAACACAATTATTTTAAATGGTAAAAATTTTTCTTATACCATTATCAAAAAATCCATCTCATCCATCAGACTTCAGTTAAAATCTTCTAAATCTTTTGTTGTTTCTTGTCCTAGATTAACTCCTGCATTTATTATTAACCAATTTATCAAAAAAAATTCTGATTGGATTGTTTCTCATTCTCAAAAAATTCCTGTCAAAAAATCTCTTAAAAATCTCAAAAATATTTCCATTCTAGATAAAAATTATGAAATTATTTTTATCAAAACCAGCCATGATTCAGTTATTGTTTATCCTGAAACTCAAAAAATTTACACCAATATTTCCAATGATTCTATCTCTCATCTCAAACAAATTCTTGGAACAAAACTCCGTCCCTTTGCTCTTTCTTTAATCAAAAACGAATTATCTTTGTTAAAAAACCAATATAATTTTGATTACAATAATGTCACTGTTCGTAATCAAAGTTCTCGTTATGGGTCATGTTCGTCTCGGGGTAATTTAAATTTTAATTGGCAGATAATTTTCTTTCCTTATCCTCAGTTTCGCCATATCTTACTTCATGAATTAACTCATCTAAAAATTAAAAACCATTCCAAAACTTTTTGGGATCAATTGGCAATTTATGATTCTGATTCCAAAAAACACAATCTCTGGCTTAAAAAAGAGGGGACTAAACTATTTTTGTTTTAAATAAGGAACTCCATCTTTACTCACTGGATAATGCCCCCCCAAACAACCACCACAAAATCCATTAATCATAAATATATCTTCTCCGTCTTTAGGCTCCACAAAATCACCATTATTGGCTGCTCTTAAAATATTTTCTGGGGTAATAAAAGTTATACTTCTTACTCCAATCGCCCTAGCAATTGCCTTTGGGTCGCAATCTTTTTGAAAAGCGATTAATTCTTCTTTTGATCTAATACTTATTCCCAAATGACAACTATTTATTACCATTGGCAGCCCTGACACCCAATCAACAGATTTTGCCCCTAAGCTCATTAAAGTTTCTACAATTATTTTTGAAGTTGATGACCTAACCACCGAATCATCAATGCAAGCAATTCTCTTACCTTTATAAATATTTCTATCCGGTACAAAAGATAGTTTTTGCATTACCGTTTTCGGGATTAATTTCATGTTTTGGTCATTCATAAAAGTTCTGGTTGGTAATTTAAAGTAGTATTGACTTGGCCTTTTCATGATTACATTACTCATCGGCACTCCTAACTCATTATGAAATCCCTCTGCAATTGGTATTCCAGACTCTGGTATTCCCACCACAAAATCTACTTCTAAATTCAATGCTTTAAATTGTTTGGCTAAATATCTTCCAGATCGTTGTCTAAATTCATAGATTGAATGAATTTTCCCTTTTTTATCACAATAAAGAGAATGTGGCGATCTAGTGTAGGGAAACTCAAAAATACACTCATTTTTCTTCGCTAAATTTCCTTTTTCAATTACAGTCAACCCATTACTATCAATCTTACTTATTTCTCCCGGGTTAACCTCTCTTAATAATTTTGCCCCCACATTATCCATTGCTGGTGTTTCTGAGGCTATTACCCATCCATCATCAATCTTACCTATTAACAACGGCCTAATTCCATATTTATCTCTAATTACATACAAAGAGTCATTCATTCCAATAACTAAACTAAAAGCTCCTTCCATTTTTTTTACTGTATTGGCTATCTTTTCATCCCAATTTTTTCCCTCAGCTTCAACTAAAAAATTCACAAAAACTCTTGTATCCGACATTTCTGAATTAGTTTTATATTTTTCCACTCCCACAAATTCCCCGTTATGAGCTACTGCTATTTCAGTTCCATCTTTTGCTTTTACTAAATATGGTTGATTATTTTCCGCCGAATAATTTCCATTCGTTCCATATCGGCATTGAACCATTCCCCATTTATTTTTCGTCTGAAATTTCACTGATACCTCACCAATAAAAATATCCTTTATCAATCCATCTTGTTTATGATTCACTATTTTACAATCATTCCCTCCAACCACCATTCCGGCTCCATTTTGGCCTCTATTTTGAACTCCTATCCCTCCCGAAAGCAATTCTGAAAAAAGAATTCGCGGCTCGTTTACCCAAATGGCAAAAATACCGCACTTTTCGTGCAATTCCATTTTTTCAGTGTCGACAATACTAATTTCTTTAACAAAATTTTTCAGATATCCCTATATTAACCCAAATCTATTTCAATTCCTACTGGACAATGATCTGAACCTTCAATTTCTGGCATAATAAATGCTGATTTAACTTGGCCTTTTATCGCTTTATCGACGAAAAAATAATCAATTCTCCATCCCACATTTCTTTCTTTTGCCCGAGTAAATTGATCCCACCAACTATAATTTCCGCCATCTTGATTAAACATTCTAAAAGTATCCACCCAACCATTTTCAATCAATTTATCAATCCATTTTCTTTCAATTTCCAAAAACCCCGAAGTTCTAGAATTTTCCTTTGGTCTGGCCAAATCAATTTCTGTATGAGCCGTATTTACATCCCCGCAAAAAATAACTTTTTCCCCATTTTCTCTTAATTTATTAATGTAGCTTAAAAAATATTCATAAAAATCCATTTTATATTTCAGTCGCCCTTTATCTCGTTTCCCATTAGGAAAATAAACATTCAACAAAGTAAATTCATCAAACTTAGTAATAATTACTCGCCCCTCACCGTCCCAATCATTATCTTTATCACCCACAATTACTGTTTTTGGTTCATCTTTACAAAAAGTCACCACCCCGCTATAACCAGCTTTTTCCGCCGGATTCCAATAACTTTTGTATTCAGTAGGGTAGTCCAATCCCAATTCCACTTGTTCTGGCCTAGCCTTAGCTTCCTGAAAACAATAAACATCCGCCCCAATTTCTCGCATCTTCTGCCACAACCCTTTTCTAATCCCTGCCCTAATTCCAGCCACATTCCAAGAAATTATTTTTATTATCATAAACTATGATAACAATAAAGATTTTGTCTATTTTTTTTGTTATAATCAAACACGTTCAAACCAGAGGGAGCCGGGCGGTCAGGCAATAGTCTGTAAAACTATCTAAAGTAGGTTCAACTCCTATCCTCTGGACTAAGTCCTCTTTTGACACATTCTCATTTCCAATATAGTGGTAAATAGGCTGTAATTTAGCGGTTCCATTAACTAAATTGTCATATGTTGGTAACTCTTCAAAAACAGTCCCAAACATTTGCCTTTGATTTAACATATTATCCCTATCTATCAGTAAATCCTTTGGGTGTTCCATTAAATAGTTGGCATACCCTAAAATTGACTTAATATCCAATTCAGTTGATTCCACACTATCACGATTAGTCCTAGCGTTAGTTAGCTCTAATTCTAGCTTCTCATAATTAACTTCCAGTGCCTTTTTAACAGTATCACTGCTAGTTGATTTAATACACTCCAAAACATTCTTTTGTTTTTCAACCAATTCAGCCACATTATTTTCAGCCAGTTTACTATCCTTTAACGCCCCAATTCTTTTCTCATTCCAAACTTCCGTAAAAACCTCATCAAATAAATTTATGAAAGGTTGGGTATATTTTAATTCACCAACAAAATTTGTAACCACCGTATCTAATTCATTTTGTGTCTTGTGCCATCGTAAATGTTTTCTATCACAAAAGTAAGAAGGGAACTTGTTACCAGACCTTCCTCTTGAAGCACTAGCTTTAACCTCTTTTCCACAGGTTGGACACCGTATAACGCCCTTAAACGGATAGTCTGGGTTATTCCTTAGTCTTTTATCCCCATTGCCTATACTTCCGATTTTAATGTTGTATTTGACTTGCACTGAACCATCATTGTTTTTGGTTACAAACACTTTACCTCTACTAGCTCTATTAAATGTATCCACACTGACAATGCCATCAAACATCACTGCTTTTATTGGCTGATATTTTGTCCATTTGGCAACAATTACTCCACAATAAATTGGGTTTACTACATACTCTTGAATCTTTTTTTCTGTTAATGGCACCCCACCTCTAGTTCCAATCTTTACCATTGTTCGTCTATCTCTCTTTACCATTATTCTAGTTTTGAAGCCCATCGCATTCACAGTTTTTACAATTTCTTTATCTGGAAATCCATCAGCCCTCATTTCTAAAATCTTCACCATATACTGTTCCTCTTTAATACTTCCTTCCAAAATGTTCTTTATTCCATCTTCTGTAGTATCAACTTTTTTGTTTGCCAATCCAAAAGGAGCGGGTCCATTCCAATATCCTTTTCTAATGTTCCTAATACAACCCCCAATCATTTGAGTTAGTTGTGCCCTTACATAATCTCTCCTTTGGTTCGCTTCATAAACTTCGGCTGGTTCAGAAGGGGAATAGATACTCCAATCATATTTTTCGCCATAATCTTCCATTGTATTTACTTTTTGCCCCACTGTTTTGTAAATATCTGTAAAGGCTACTCCTATTTCTTCAAACTCTCTTTTCAATTTTAGATAATCTTCTCCTCCACCTCTAGTAAACCGACCTATATTTAAGCAGACCAAATAATCAATTTTCTCGGGGGTATGCATTTTAGATTTACAGTAATCAAAAACCTCTCTGAAATACTCCCTTTCTCCTTTTCTTCCACTTTCAATCAAATTAAATTCTCTATCTTTTGTCCAACATTGAGCTTTTACAAAGGTATTAGACTTAATAATTTGGTCTTCCAAAGAATCCCCATTTATCTTTTGTTTTGGGTCTGAAACTCTAGCAAGAATTACTGCTCTAGACATATACTATTTTACCTCTAAATAGGCTTTATTTGTAAAGTAAGATGTCCCGTCAGATGCCATTTTCATCTCAATTTTACGCACACAACCAAGGGCTAAAACCCGAGCATTATTTAAGACAGCAAGAATCTGCTCATCAGAGCAGTTTTCAAAGTCTTTTCCTAATAATCTTCTTGCCTTTTCAATCGTCATTGATAGCAAGAATTAAATAATTGTGTGTCCACAACCCAGTTATAAGGGAAATAGTCAAAATGAGGGTAATGGTTTTTTGTTCAAAATCGTTTCAAATCAAAGTAAAGACAAAAAAGAAGTGGTAACATTAAGCAAATACTGATTCTTGTAAGTCTAATTACAGGAACTAAAAGTTATTATTTATACAATTATGAAAAATATAGTGATAGCGACAGTAGTAGGTTTAGTTCTTCTCTTTGTTTTAGGAGGTAGTGGTATCAATGGATTCTTGTTGACCTTAATAATGGCTTTTGCCCCAGTGTTTATCTACTCAAAACTTACCAATTACCAAACCAAGCCTTTTATATTAGCGTCACTTATTGGTTTAGTGATTTCATTTTTATCTTATTTTATTTTACAGATTATCGGAGTTATGTTTGGCTTTAACGAGGTTGCTACCTTAAATATGGCTTACACTAGCGGTTTTATGGGCTTATTAGTGTCTATCTTGGCTTACCGAAAGTTAAATAAAGCGGTAGAAAATAAATAATACTATGACAAAACAAATAGAAACAAATCAACCTAAAAATGTTACTTTTGGAAAATGGCTAAAAGGTTTTATTACTTTCAAAATATCAAACAATAGCCGAGAGTTAAAACTATTCCCTAGATGGATAGTTTTAGGAGTAATAGCCTTATCTTATGCTGGTAAGTTTATCGGACAAGAGGATAACTTTTATGTCTTTTTAGAGTTCGTAATAGTTTTTTTATTTGGTGGGGTTATTTGGTATGGTTTGAACCGTCTAATGGGGAAAACTAAAATATAGATATGGAAACAAAAACACAAACCTTTCATAATATAGAAATAGTCATAGATAGTTTGGAGGTTAAGTCCAATGAGTGATGGAATCTTTCGGGCAATAGGATACATTATCGGAGCAGTATTTCTCTTTTATATTTATAAAACAGCCATTAGTTATGGAGAAAAGACAAAAAAATTAACCAAATCAATTTTAAGTGGTCTAATTGGAGCAATAGTGGTAGCTTTCTTGATAAGTAGTAGTCTTGGTAGTCATCACGAGAACTGCGATGATGACCCACTTCGTGGGAGTTGTGAAACAGTTCAAGATTACCGACCAACTTCTATTCAATATCAAAATAGTTTCTTTTTTTGGTTATTGATAATAGGTGGTCCAATAACATTTGGTTTATATCAAGGCAAAAAAAATAAGGAAAACAATATTGATGATGGTTCAACCCCAACCGTAGATGAAGCCAAGGAAATATTAGCTGAATATGGAAAGGTAATTGAAACTGTTTCGGGTGAAACTTTTACAAAATACCCCGCATTGAAATATCCAACATCATTACTAACACATAGTAAAATAAAAATTGAAAAATCAGCTAAAATGGTAACTGAATACGAAGAAGGAATGATTAAATGGATGGAAGAGAATGGAACCTTTGATTATAAAAAAGATATTGATGCTACCAAAACATATGTTATGGCAATTAAAAGTTGTCTAACAAGGCTTAATGATTTTGTTTCAGACGAAGAATCTAATAAAGCAAACAGTAAGTTGTTAAATAATCCAAGTTGGAAAAAAGCCAGCAAAAAATATAGACACTGAGTTAAACCAACCAAAAAGTGTTCTTTTAATACTTTTAATAATCTATTGTATTTGTTGAATATCTTCGGATACTTGCGTCATATACCAATTTTATATTAGCCTGCGATTATAGAAAAACATCCACCTAAATAGGCTTAAATATAGTTATATTTGAGCACAAACTTTATTCAAACAGATAAAAAAACGCAATAGTTAGGTAAAATCTAACTTTAGATAATTCATCAATTCACAAAGTAATTAAACCCTCATTTAGATTGTATCAATAGTAAGTTTTCAAACCCTTATTTTTATCTTTCAGGTTGGAGTTTAGGCTTACTTACCAAGAAAGTGATGGGTGGGGGTAGGAATCAAGACTGATATAATTGGGCTGTGGCAAATATCTCTGAATCCTACAATGTAAATAAAAGTTCTTGGTTCTCACCAATTGAGATTATTAACAGATTTGAATCACTTCGCTCAGTCTATGGTGATTTAATCACTTCACAACCAGAATTTAAGAAGGCAAGAGAAATGTTTATTGGAGCTGTGACACTACTTGGAGCATATGAATTGAGCCCATCTAATAACTATTGGCTTCAAATCAATAAACAAAGCAACTCACCTGATGTAATGGCTGGAAAACAGACCGAGAGAAAGGATGAAGATATTTTATTAGAAATAGCCCAAATGGAAATAGTAGAGTTTGAAGAACATTTTCCAAGTAATAGTATTATTGAGTTTTTGAAAAAGACTAAACTTTCACCTCAAAAAAGCTATGATGAACATACAATGATAGTTTGTATGGTTAATAAGATTGTCCCAATTGACCACAAATTTATCCACGATGAGATTGTTAAATTAAGTCCAAATTCAACAATTTATATAGTTGGTCGCCCATATGGTGGAGGTATTGGTGTTTTCACCATATTTACACCGTATCCAATGTTTGTTCCATCTATTACTTATGAAGTGTCCGTAACATCCAAAAAATACAACCTTCCACCGAGGGTAAATTTTCATTTTGAAAAGGCAGAAAAAATTTCTTATAAAAAAATCCATATAGAATCAATAAACACTTATGAAATTTTAGGATTAGATGAAAATAAAATTAAAACTAAATTTGGAAACAATAAGCAACTATTGGAGGTAAAATAGGCAATGGGAACGATACATATTTCAAAACTTGACGCTTCAAAAAGAGAATTAGAGCACGCCATTAGGTTATTTTTCTTATCAGGTGACCCAGTTGTAATTCATCTTGTAATTTCTTCTTCTCAACAAATACTGAGAGATTTGTGTAAGGCTGATAAAATTCCGACATTTATTGATAAAGCAATGGAACTTGTCAAAGAAGAATATAAAAAAGAAGTTAAGTTTATGCTTTCATCGGCATATAACTTTTTCCATCACGCAGACCGTGACCCTGATGGAATAAAGGATTTCAATCCAGAAATGAACGAATATGCATTATGGGAGTGTGTTGATATGTATTATTCATTAACAAAAGAAGTGACAGGAATTATGCAGGCATACCGATTTTGGTTTTATACCAAAAACGCCAGCATTCTTCTTAAACAAGAAGATAAATTAACTTTTACTGACATATCCACCAAAGTTGATATAAATAATAAAGCAATGTATTTGGATGTTGCCACTCATTTGGAAAATAAGAGGACAAAATAATACTATGTTCTACTCCTCTAATGGTAATCCAAAAGAATAATTATTCAGGTATTTTGAACCTAAACTCTCAACTGGTATAATCGGTTTAAGAGTGTCGTAGATATTCCTTAGGTTTAATAATAATGGGTTCCATCCTACAGACACCCACTGGACATAAAAATTATTTCTGCCCAGATATAATTTATGTCTCCAGAAATTTGTCAACATTTATCACAAAGAATACGGGAATTTACCCAATTTATTGCTACTCCTGAAGCTGTAAATTTTAACGACAATCAACTGTGGGATTATCTTTCTCCTCAAAATCAACTTTTTTTAACTCCAGTCAGACAGGAACTTAGACTCCACAATGCCTGTTTAAATCAAGTTGTTCGTTGGCAATCTCACCCATATATTCCATATCTTGGTCTTATCGGAGATAGTGATTACGAACATGTTGTTGGCATGTTAAAGATTGGTCATCAGTTAAGGGATATGGGTTTATCTAGTTTTAATTTTGATGACATTGAAATGAAAATAATTTTCCACGATAGTGGAGAAATTATTACAGATGACATGTCTGTTGTTCACACTCACACGTTAGATACCGTTATTAAAGAAGTAAAACAAATAGAACCACATTGTTTTACCCGTTTAGTTTTAAATCAAATTAAAAGGACTCAACCAAATATTTACCAATCAATTAAAGAATCTTATCTTGCTTATGAAAATAGAGGCAAAAATCTTGATGATATCGAATCTCATTTAGTTAAATATATCGACACTATTCAAGGAAACAACTTTGGGATATCTCACATATATTCTCCGACTATTTTATCCAGCGAGATTGATTTATCCCCATCTCCATTTCAATTAATGTCTGCCTCTATAGAGACTGAAAATAAATTATTGCCTCAAATTCTTCATTCTTCAAAAATTTCAGATAAAGATAGACAAATCTTAATTCAATCATTATCAAATCACCAACTTACAAATTATGGATCAGAAGATTCCCCTTATAGACAAATTTATTTATCGCATCGTTTTGAGTCGGCTTCTTTTTAATTTCTTTCCTGATAAACTATCATTGTGTATCTTAAAAAGCTTCTTCTTCAGAATTTTCGTTCCTATGAGAATCAACTCTTTGAATTTGATCCTAAATTTAACTTAATTCTTGGTCCTAATGGTTGTGGTAAAACCAATATTCTCGAGGCAATATTTTTCCTATCATCTGGCAAAAGTTTTCGATCTAGTTCTCAATCAAAATTAATTAATTGGAACAGTTATTTTGCTTCAGTTCGAGCCAAAGTTATCGATCATCAAAAAGATGATGTTGAAGTTGAAGTTCGTATTTCCAAAGATCCAAAGTCCATTTCTAGCACTGTCTCTCGAAAATTTTTGATTCAAAAAGTTGAAAAAACTCGTAAAAAATATTTAGGAATTGTCAAAAATGTCGTTTTTCAGCCAGAAGATATTCGATTGGTTAACGGTTCGCCCACTCGCCGTCGTGATTTTCTAGACGAAATTTTTTCCCAAACAGAATGGCGTTACACATCAGCTTTATCACAATTTCACAAAGCCTTAAAACATCGCAACGAACTTCTTGATCAAATTCGCCTTAATTTAGCTAACCCCAGTGATCTTTTTTATTGGGATCAAGTGCTTATCAAAAATTCTAATATTGTTCACGATTTTCGAATAAAATTTGTCAAATCAGTTAACGATTTTTTCGCTAACCACACCGATTCTCAAATTAACACTATTAGTATTAATTATCATCCATCTGTTTTGAACGAAGAAAAGCTTAAAAGAAATTATTCTATTGATATGCAACGTGGCTATACCCAAGCGGGTATTCACCGAGATGATTTTAGTTTTGATAATTCTGTTTTTCCCAAAGAGGATAAAAATTTAGCCTTTTGGGGTAGTCGGGGACAACAAAGATTGGCTGTTTTAGCCCTTAGATTAGGTCAAATTAATTTTTTAGAGGAAAATTATCAAGACAAACCAATACTTTTATTAGACGATATTTTTTCTGAACTTGACCCAGAACATCAACAGCTAGTTGCCAAAGTTTGCCAAAACTACCAAACAATTTTCACTTCATCAGAGCCAGAAAGTGCCAATATTTTAAATCACGCCAAGATACTTCAACTTGCCTAGTGCAAATTTAAAATTCATGTAATATAATAACCTCACTGTCTTAATCAGGCAGGAAATGTTCTTTAAAAATTTCAATGCATTCATTTAGAGCTCCAAGCTGCTAGTACCAGAAAGAATTTTAAAAAAATTTTTTGATTGATTTTTAATCAATCACTCTCAGATTTATCTGAGATGTTAGTACTAAGAGTTTGATCGTGGCTCAGGGTGAACGCTGGCGATGTGCCTAAGACATGCAAGTCGAGCGGGATTTGTTGTTTACACAAAGTATTCCCTATACAGTGGGAAATTTTGTGTAAATAATAAGTTTAGCGGCGAACGGGTGAGTAATAAGTACAGACATGCCCCTTTGTAGGACATAGCCCACCGAAAGGTGGAGTAATTTCCTATAGTATCTTCGGATTAAAGACGCAAGTCGCGAAGGGAATGATGTACTCGCTACCAGCTAGTTGGTGAGGTAATGGCTCACCAAGGCTATGACGGCTACCGGCTCTTAGCGGAGAGTCCGGCACAATGGGACTGAGACACGGCCCATACTTCTACGGAAGGCAGCAGTTAGGAATTTTGCGCAATGGACGAAAGTCTGACGCAGCGACATCGCGTGTAGGATGAAGGCCCTCGGGTCGTAAACTACTTTTTGGGAGCCATGAAGGCGCCCAGAATAAGGAACTACTAACTACGTGCCAGCAGTCGCGGTAATACGTAGGTTCCGAGCGTTACCCGGTTTTATTGGGCGTAAAGGGTCCGTAGGTGGTCTTTTAAGTTTTGTTTCAAAGTCCCTGACTTAATCAGGGGAAGGGGCAGAATACTGGAAGACTAGAGTTATATCGGGGTTACTGGAATTTGTGGTGTAGGGGTAAAATCCGTGGATACCACAAAGAACACCAAGCGCGAAGGCGGGTAACCAGGTACACACTGACACTGAGGGACGAAAGCTAGGGTAGCCAATCAGATTAGAGACCTGAGTAGTCCTAGCCGTAAACATTGTCTGTTAATTTTCCCCCTTTTTGGGAGGAGATGCTAGCTAACGCGTTAAACAGACCGCCTGGGGAGTATAGCCGCAAGGCCGAAACTCAAACGAATTGGCGGGGAGGCGCACAACCAGTGGAGCATGTGGTTTAATTCGATACGAAGCGATAAACCTTACCCGGGTTTGAAATGTACCTGCAAACCTCCAGAAACGGAGGAATCTTTCGAAGGTGGTACACAGCTGTTGCATGGCTGTCGTCAGCTCGTGACGTGAGTTGTTCTCTTAAGTGAGGTAACGAGCGCAACCCCTATCGTATGTTACTGTATCATACGAGACTGCCCAGCATTATTTTGTTGGGAGGAAGGAGGGGACGACGTCAAGTCATCATGATGCTTATATCCGGGGCTACACACATCCTACAATGGATTGTACAGAGGGTCGCAATACCGCGAGGTGGAGCTAATCCCTAAAACAATCCTCAGTTGGGATTGCAGGCTGAAATTCGCCTGCATGAACTTGGAATTGGTAGTAATCGCAAATCAGCAGATTGCGGTGAATACGTTCTCGCCTCTTGCACACACTGCCCGTCAAATCAACAAAGTTGAGGGTACCCAAAGGCTCTGGTTCGCCAGGGACTAAGGTAAATTCAGCGATGAGGGTTAAGTCGTAACAAGGTATCCGTACTGGAAGGTGCGGATGGATCACCTCCTTTGAGGTTTTGTTCTCAGTCGAAAGACTGGAACCACTTCAACCATTCCGATTCTTTTCTAAAGATAAGAGTGGCTTTCTGGTACTAACAGTTTGGCTCTAAATGAATGCATTTTTGAAATTAAAATCCCGTTTTTGCGGGATTTTTTGATATCATACGACATATCTTACATGACTTCAAAACTCGACCCAACTAATCTTCCCAAACATATCGCCATCATTATGGACGGCAATCGCCGCTGGGCTGCCGCCAAAAATCTTTCTTCCAGTGATGGTCACAAAGCTGGTGCCCAAAATTTAGAAAAAATAATTGATCATTGCAAAGAAATTGGTATTACTCATCTTACTGTTTATGCTTTGTCCACTGAAAATTGGCGCAAACGTTCTGCTTCTGAAGTCAAAGGTATTTTTAATTTATTACTAAAAATTGTCAAAACAAAACGTGAAGAATATAAAAAATCTGGCATCAAATTTTTTGTATTAGGTAATTTTCAAGCTTTTCCCCTTAAAGTTCGTCAAGGTATCAAAAAAATTATGGATATAATTCTCGACCAAGAACGACTCAAATTCAATGTTGCTCTCAATTACGGTGGTCGAGATGAGATTGTTACCGCTATCAAAAATATTATTAAAGATGGTGTTAAACCATCCCAAGTCAACGAAGAATTAGTTTCTAAATATTTATACACCACCGGTCAACCCGACCCCGATTTAGTTATCCGTCCCGGCGGAGAATTTCGACTTTCTAATTTTTTACTCTGGCAAGCCTCTTATGCCGAACTTTATTTTACCGATATTCTCTGGCCCGATTTTACCCCAAAAAAATTAGACAAAGCCATAATTTGGTACCAACAACGCCACCGTCGAATGGGAAAGTAGTCGCCAATCTCAAAGAGTTTTACAAAATTTGGATATTCAACATTATTTCCACTAATTGCACCACGATATACGACACAAATACTATCAAAAATCCTATCAATGCTGCTGTGATTCTCCCTTGCGCTGCCTCTACTTTTTTTGGATCTCCCGCCGCCGTCATCAACCCCAACCCTCCCATAATCAACATAAACAACAAAATCAATCCAGCAATTACATAAACATAAGGCAACAACGCACTAAAAATATCTCCAACAGTTGCATTTTCAAACTTAAATCCAGTCCCCTCATAAGTAGGAATACTCATTGACTCAGTTGTAGCAGCTAAAATTTTTTTAATAATCATAGTTATTAAAAACCTCTTCCACTACCTCCATGTTCAGTTTCAGTAGTGGTTCCATCATCGTTTGTTGTCGTGGTTGTATGTACGGTAGTGTCGGTACTTCCTCTACTATTACTATTTACTTCAACTCCACTCATAGTTCCATCGCTACTTATTCCTGGTATTTTTAAAATATTAACGGCAATTAATCTGAATAATAACAAAGCAAAAATAGAAACCAATAACCCAGTTATTGCCGAAGTAATCGTCTCTTTTGCCGCTTGAAGTTTCTTTTCATCACCACTTGATGTTGCTACTAAAATAAATCCATAAACCATCAACAAAAATGCAATTCCTCCACCAATTCCAAAAAGTACTTGTAAAAATTTTGTCGCAAATTTACCAGAATCATATGGTATACACCCAAATGCTGTACTAATTCCACTTCCATTACAAGTTGGATCATAAATGTGAGTAGTAGAAGTAATAGTAGTAGCATTAAGGAGTCTTGTTTGATAAGACGTATTATCTGCAGCGTTTTCTTCAATAATCCCTGCCACAGTGCAACTACACTCTATCACTCCTGGACTACCCTGACCATCATGGCATTGAGCTTTAAGTCCATTCTTACAAGAATCCGTTCCCGCCTTAAATGTTCCATCATCAGCTTCATAACAATTACCACAAAACCCCGATGATGAAGATTCCTCGTTATTTGCCAATTTTGCACACGAACAAGAACCCCTAAAATCACCATCCTCATATTCTCCATCCATATTATATCCACAAACAATCTTCCATCCATCACTACAAGCTTCAGTATTGTCAGCTATCGCATTATTAAATCCGTCACATCCCGCAACCTTACATCCATAACTAAAATTATCCCCGGGTACATACGACTCAATAGCTTGCACTCCACGATTCGTGATTAATCCTATCACCAACGCCACAATTAACATGATCTTTTTCATCATAAATCCAGTATATCAAATGTTACACTTAAACAGTGCAATTTAATTTCAAAAAAATTCTATTTATTTTATCTTTTGTTCTTCTGTTTTTAGCCCTCCATTCATCAAGGGAGGGGAGGATGGGTTTTGTTGTTCTTGCCGATTCTATCGATGATTGTATTAATAATAATGACAGTGGTAGCGACTGTTTAAATTTAATTAAAGACCGAATCAAAGGTCTTGAAGATGCCATTAATCCGCTTAAATCCGAATCCACTGATCTTCAAAAAAAAATTACTTCCGCTAGGTCTCAAATCACTCAACTCAGCAATCAAATCACCAACCTAAATACCCGTCTTTCCGAAAAACAAACTGAGCTCGATACCCAACAAAAATTATTGGCCGAACGGGTCAAACGTTACTACAAAAGCAGCAAAAAATTCAGTCCTTTCTTAATTTTTCTTTCCAACAACGAAGGCACTTCACTTTTGCAGCAATACACTCTTTATCAATCCGTCATCAGCCAAGACAAAACTATGATTACTCAATACACTACCGACATTACCACTTTAAACAAAAATAAAACCGGACTAGAAACTCAAACCACCAAATTGGCTTCCATTAAAAAAACCTTAGAAAGTCGTTTCAGTTTTTTAAATCAAGAAATTAACAAGGCAGAAACTTACAAAACTCAATTAACCGAAAATTTAAAAAAATTAGAAGCCCAAAGACTTGCTTCTTTAGGTCTTCCTACCACCACTGGTTCCGGTATTTCTTGTGTTGATGACCGCACCATTGACCCCGGTTTTGGCGCTGGTTTTGCTTTTTTTACCTTTGGTATTCCTCACCATGTCGGCCTTAATCAGTATGGTGCCTATGGTCGGGCCAATGCCGGCCAAAGTTACGACCAAATTTTAAAAGCTTATTATAATTTTGATGAATATCAAGATAAAGGCAGTGTCACCATCAAAGTTAACAATGGTAATGGCATTAACCAAGGTAGTGTCATTTGGACCGGTAGCCTAGAAGATTATGTTAAACGAATTTATGAAGTCCCCGCCAGTTGGCCGATTGAATCACTAAAAGCTCAAGCCATAGCTGCTCGGTCATATGCTCTATCGGTCACCAATAATGGTCAAGATTCTATTTGTAACAATCAATATTGCCAGGTTTTCAAAACTGACCCCAAAGGTGGTCAATGGGAACAAGCGGTCAATGGCACTTCTGGCAAAGTTATGGTCGTTGGGGGTAAGCCCATTACGGCCTGGTTTGCTTCTACTGCCGGTGGCTACACGTTTTCCTCAGGAGATATTTGGAACAATGATAAAAGTTGGACCAAACGGTCTCGTGACACTTCTGGCGACGTTAATTCTCTTGATGACCTAAAAAATAAAGCCTACGACAAAGATTCTCCTTGTTTTTATTCTGCCCAAGGATATCGCAAAGAATACAACAAAACTGCCTGGCTCAAACCATCGGAAGTTGCCGACATCGTCAATGTTATTTTGCTTTCCCAAAAAGATAGCTCTGTCAATAATAATTTATCTCCTATCGATCAAGGTGGTTGGAGTCTCGATAAAATCAAAGAAGAACTAAAAAACAGAGGCGGCACTGCTTGTAACACCATCAATTCCACCTCACTTTCATTTGATTTTAACAACGGCAAAACTACTCAAATTTCTTTCACTTGTGACACCGGCACTCATTCTTTCGACGGTTCCACTTTCAAAAGTTATTTCAACGCCCGTGCCCCCGCCAACATCGCCATCGTCGGCCCTCTCTACAATGTCGAAAAACGATAATTATTCTTATTAAAGTCCCTCTTGTTAAAGAGGGATTTAGGGAGATTGAAAATTAATTGTCAGTCTACCAATAGTGAAATACAAGTCGAGGGACAAAGGGTTTAAATTTAAAAATAATTTAAAAATTAATTAATTTAAAATTCATTGAAAATTGAAAATTGGATTTTGAAAATTAAATTTTTATGATCCTAATCTATGCTTTCAGTAATCAATGGGGCACCAACATTTCCCATCGCACTCTATTAGAATTGCAAAAAATTCTAACCCCCGTCTTGTTAAAGAAGGGGGAATGGGGGAAGATTGGGGGTCAGGGGGAGATTGAAAATCAAAGGGGTTTTGAATTTCGTCTAATCTATTTCGCCCCCAAACCATTTTTTCAAAAATATATCGCTCGCAATCAATATGACCTAATTATCGGCCTTGGTGACATGTACAGTGATTTTTCCAAAATTCGCATCGAAACTCAAGCCAAAAATGCCTACAATAATCAACCAATTTATCCCTTTTCTCCCATTCTTATTGATCTTAGTTTGCCAAATTTAGACAATTTTGACTCAAATTATTTTGCCATCAGCTCCAGCATGGGCACCTACAACTGCAATTGGATGGCCTATTCCACTCAACTTCATATTGATCAAAAAAAATTAGCCACCAAACAAATTTTTCTCCACCTCCCCAAAAGATCCAACGCCACCCTTATTGCATCTCAGATTAAAAATTTATTAAAGTTAAATAACTTAATTTAATTATCTTGACTCCCTTTCTTTTTGTCCGTCAACAATATTGACTTCTCCCCTTGTTAAGGGGAGATACCGGTTTATCCGGAGAGAGGATTTAAATTCAAGGGAGGGTAGGGTGGGTTTTGTGTTAAACTACCTTATGAATCGCTCCAAAGATTTAGACAATATAGCTCCAGATGATTTAACCGTCGAAGCTGAGGCGAAGTCGGTTCCAATAGTTTCTACCTCTCAAAAACCAAAAACGGAAATTAAACTTGACAATAGAACCGATATTAAATCATCATTTTCTGATTTACCAAAAAACTCTTCAAAAATAAAAATCTCTCCAGAGGATGAAATCACCCAAAAAGTTTACGATATTTTAGGTCACACCAAAAGTCCCTTTTCTTCATTTTTAGTTCGCCCAAAAGTTATTTCTTTTTCTGAACGCAATCAGGATGAAGAAATTTATTTAGCTCTCCGACCTCACTGGATTACTAATATCCGTTGGATAGTTGTTTTCCTTTTAATGCTTTTTGTTCCCTTATTTTTCCGTTATTTTAGTTTTTTAAATTTTTTTCCCACTCAGTATCAATTTTCTGCTATTCTTTTTTGGTATCTTTTTACCTTTATTTTTGCTTTTGAAAAATTCCTCGACTGGTATTTTGATCTTTTTTTAGTAACCAACGAACGGGTTGTCGATATTAATTTTAATAATCTCCTCAACAAACATTTTGCTGAAGCTAATCTTGATGTTATTCAAGATGTTTCTTCCTCAGTCAAAGGTATTCTCGGCACATTTTTTAATTATGGCGACGTTCTCATTCAAACCGCTGCTGAAATCAACCAAATAAATTTCGAGCAAGTCCCTAATCCCGAAAAAATCATTAAACTTCTCAAAGAATTACGTGATTCAAACCAAGGAGACTCCAATGCTTGATTTAAGTAATTTTAATATTAACAATTATTTTTTTGGTATTACCAAAGTTTTCTTTGTCGTCTTAGCCATTTTATATTTGGTTTTTTCTATAATTGTTGTCAAACAAGTCACTGCCATGTCAAAAAGTGTCACCGACAAATTCAACTCGATTCTAATTATTTTCTCCTATATTCATCTCATCTTTTCGGCTATCTTAGTCCTAAGTATGCTCGCTTTGTAGTATCATTAATTAATGCATTTCACCTGTCGTCCTTTTATTGGCAAAAATACTCCCAACTGGTGGTCTCAGTATTGGGAAAACGAACCGGATGATTTTACCAAAAGCATCAAAGGTCATCTTTTTGGAGTTATCAGCTTACATTCAAATAATTCCTCTACTTTAATTCAACAAGGCCACGAATTTATTAATCAAATCAATTCTGAATATTTTTCCG
>Ga0183100_1000749_pt1 | contig 21248 bp, 14 predicted proteins | sample Biomet2_FD_127789 | JGI IMG/M metagenome (GOLD analysis project Ga0183100, IMG submission 127789) | Microbial communities from bioreactor (seeded with anoxic lake sediment) at LBNL, California, USA - Biofuel metagenome 2 | ecosystem: Engineered > Bioreactor > Anaerobic > Unclassified ...
AGAAAATATAATCGATTTTTTTATTTTAACTCTTTTAATAAATCGTTTAACAAAATTTATTTCCAACCTGTGTATTCGGCATCACTTGTACCCCAGCCATCGTTTTGTTTCAACACGCCAGCCGAAATTGAAATTTCAGTTTCAGGAATTGGGAAAAACCCTTTTGTGGCATTATAACGAGCCTTGTAGCCACCACCAAATGCTTTGGTAACATCGGCAACACCTTTGTAGTAGCATGCAACACCTGTCTGTTTGTCGAGCAAGTTGGCGGCAAGACCCCAACGACGGATGTCGTTCCAACGTGTACCCTCGAAAGCGAGTTCCCAACGGCGTTCGTTTTGAAGATTAGCCAAAGTATATGGTTTGGCAGGCAAACCTGCACGAGCACGAACCAAATTCATATAAGTATTGGTCTCGGTTAATTCCGAGTGCATCAGGTAAACATCGGCCAAGCGAATCAATACAATATCCTGGGTATTATCGAGCTGGAAATTGTCGGCTGTAGAATACATTAACACGCTATACGAAGAGGCATAAGTACCATCAGCATTTTTGGCCGATATCGGGCTGTATTTCTTTTGCCAATAATCGGTTTCCTGAACAAAATCCGACCATCCGCCTTTGGTGTAATTCGGAAGTTCTTTCGGAATGTCGATAATAGAAGCCTCGCGACGGATATCTGTTGGTTCGGCTGTTTTCCAATCGTTCCAAAGGGTTGGGGTCACAGGTCCCATTCCCCAGCCTTGACCAAACGGGAATGTCTTGTCATAGGCCTGACCACCACGTAATCCGAAATAAAGAGCATACTGGTTAGAGTAGCCAATTGTTGTGCTCCAGCTTGGGAAGTTCGAGAATTTGATGGCAAACATGGTTTCCGGATTGACAGCTCCGTCATTTTCAACCCAATTTAAACTTTTACCCTTCGTGTATGCATAATCTTCAACCGTATATTTGTTGGTGTAGGCCCAAAGGTTCCGGTAATCAGAAACCAACGTCTGCCCGCTATTTTTGATACAGTCTTCCAGCCATGTAACTACCTGAGCTTTTGCGATGGTACCGCCTCCTACCAGAGGAAGAGCTTCTTTCGTATAAAACCCTGTATAGAACAAATACACACGAGCCATCAAAGCTTCAGCAGCCCATTTTGTGGCATGACCTGCCTCAACCGATGTATAAGGTTTCGATGGCATCAATTCGATGGCAGTCTTCAGGTCGGAAGCAATCTGGGCATAAAGTTCATCAGCAGTGGCTTTAGGAAGGTTTACAGCATCAGGAGTAATAACCAACGGAACCTGACCAAAAAAGGAAGCCATTTCGGAATAGAAAAATGCACGCATAAAATAAGCTTCGCCCTTAATCTGATTTTTCTGGTCATCGCTTTCGTAACCCGAACAGTTATCGAGTGTTGCGATAGCCGTGTTGGCACGGAAAATGCCTTTATAGCGGGCAGTCCAGAAATCTTCGAGCATGCTCGAACCATAGTTCATCAAAAGGTCGACGGCCTGAGTAGCTTTATCGTTTTCGCCACCACCGCCAAAACGGTCGTCGGCCGCAAGCTCGGCTACATAATAATATGAAGATCCAGGACTTGCTGCGCCTAAATTTAGGTCCGCATATATTGCTGTAAGCATCTGCTCGGCATCAGTGACCGTTTGTGGAAAATTTGAAGTGTCCTTCTTTGTGAGATTTTTTGTATCGAGGAAGTCTTCACAACTCATCAGCAATAATGAAGCTGCTGCAATAAATATATAGATATAATTCTTCATAACCGGTAAAAGATTAAAATTTGATATTAAACCCAATCAGGAATGTTCTCGGACTAGGATAGAATCCCAGGTCGATACCTGAGGCCCAACTCTGTTCTTTATTGTCAACAGTTGGGGAGTAACCAACTTCAGGGTCTTGTCCTGAATACTTGGTAAATGTGTACAGGTTCTGCCCAGTTACATACAAACGAGCTTGGGCGAATGGCATTTTAGGCAACAGTTTCTTAAAATCGTAGCCCAATGTTACGTTTTGAATTTTTACAAAATCTCCATCTTCGATGTAGATATCAGAAATTTCCTGCCAGTTTGAGTTGCTTCCACTAGTAAGGCGTGGCAGTCTGTTTGAAGTACCTTCACCATGCCAGCGGGCAAAAATGTCAGTCGCATAGTTCTGAACTTTGGAGTCGGCAAACGAGCGGTACGATTTGGCAATCTGTTGGCCAAAAGAACCAGAACCAGCAACATTCAGGTCGAATCCCTTGTATCCCAGGTTAAAGCCAAACCCAATTGTAAAATCAGGGTGCGGATCGCCAATTTCAACTTTATCTAAGCTACTAATTTTACCATCGTTGTTGGTATCAACAAAGATCAAATCGCCCGGCTGCGGGTTTTTCTGCAAAGTAGTTTTTGCATTTGCAATTTGTTCGGCATTCTGAAACACGCCAGCTGTTTTATATCCCCAGAAGTAACCAATTGGTTTTCCAACTTCGGCGCGGTACATCTCGGTAGTACCCTGACTCAATACGTTAGCCGGCCCATGAAGGATGCCTTCGCCATTATCGATACGGGTTACCTTGTTTTTATTATGGGCAATGTTAAAGTTAACGCCATAAGTAACTTTACCAATATTGTCTTTCCAGTTTAAACCAATTTCAAAACCTTCATTTTTAACATCACCACCATAAATGTAGGGAGCATCAGTTCCGTATGAACCCAGTACAGGCGCTTTAACCAGCCAATCAATCGTTTTTTTGTTGTACCAATCGAAAGCCATACTTAAACGGGAATTCAGAAAACGGGCATCATACCCAAAGTCGATTGTTTGTGAGGTTTCCCATTTAACCTTGGTATTTGGCATGATGTCGGCATAAGCTCCGGTTGATTGCGTTGTTTTTTCGTTACCAAAAGAATATTTTGCCGTTGTACCCAACGAAACGGTTGCAAGATATTGGAAATTATCAATATCAGAGTTACCGTTTTGACCCCAGCTGCCCCGGAGTTTCAGAAAGTCCATCCAGCTCTTTGTGCTTTGCAAAAACGATTCATTTGACACGACCCAACCTGCTGATACAGAAGGGAAATAACCCCAACGATTTCCACGTGCAAAGTTTGACGATCCATCAGCACGCATTACCACGGTTGCCATATAGGTTTCCTTGTAGTTGTATCCAACACGTCCGAAGAACGATTCCAAAGCTCCAGACCCCCAAGGACTACCACTAATTGTTGTAGTTCCGGCGGTTAAGCCTTGTGTATTGTCGAGGTAAGCATGTTCGAAATCGTTAAATATAGAATAGCCGCTTGTAACATTCATATTTTCACCCATTCCCCATTTTTCCATCGAATTACCAATGATTGCGTTAAACACATGCTCATTAAGTTTCCACGAATAGGCCAAGGTATTTTCCCATGTCCAGCTATAGCCTGAGCCTGCTGTTTGGTTAATTTTATCGATTGTATTTATGCTTGAAGTAGAGAGTTCATATTTAGGAGTATACTGACGGTAACTACTTGCACTCATCTTGTATCCGAAAGTACTTTTAAAAGTCAAGTCCTTAATCGGTTGTATTTCGATAAACGCGTTGGTATTCAGGTTGTAATTTTTCGATAAATTTTGCCCTCGGTTATAAACCATGTTGGCAATAGGGTTGGCAATATCAGGACTCAGTTGGTCAAGTCCAGTCGAAGCTTTGTCTGCTTTATTAAAATAAGTTCCATCATCACCATAAACAGGCATTAAAGGACAGCCAACCATCATGTTGTGGATGTCGTTCCAATAAATGTTGCCAATGCCAATACCTTGATTTTCGCGGTATCCAAAGTTCAGGTTTTCGCCCACCTTAATCATATCGAGGCCTGTACTACTCTTCAAAATAACATGATCAGAATTTATACGTCCGGTATAACGCTTATAGGTCGGCTCAACCGGGCTGCCATAAATACCATTCTGATCGGTATAAGAGAAGCCCATTGAGAACTTTGAAGTTTCGTTACCGCCCAACAAGTTGATCGCGTGGTTTTGAGTAGTCGCATTTTTATTACGGATTTCGTTCAGCCAGTTTGTGCCGTTCCACTCGCCACTCTTAACTTTTGCATATAAGGTCGGAATCATGCCTGCCCAGTCGTATGCAGCTAAACCATCATTGAAATTAACTTCGTCCAAGATAGTCATATACTGTTTAGCGTTAAGTAGAGCTGGTTCTTTGTATGGATTCTGTACTCCATAATAACCATCGTAGGTTACCTGAATTTTTCCTGATTTTCCGTGTTTTGTAGAAACTAGAATTACGCCATTGGCAGCACGTGCACCATAAATAGCAGCCGATGCGGCATCTTTTAATACGTCAACAGATTCAATATCCGAAGGGTTTAACGAATTGATATCGCCACCGGCTACCCCATCGATTACATACAAAGGGTTCGAGTTACCTACGGTACCCAAACCACGCACGGTTACTTTAAACCCTTCGCCTGGCATACCCGATTTCTGAACGATACTAACTCCGGGAGATTGGCTTTGCAAAGCACCCAGTGCACTTACGGTATTCATTTTCTGTAAGTCTTCGCCTCCTACCTGAATTGTAGCACCGGTATTTAATTTCTTTTTCTGAACGCCATATCCAATTGCTATTACTTCTTCAATGCCAACCGTTTCTTCCTCAAGCCGAACGTTAATAACCGATTTCCCTCCAACAGACATTTCAATCGTCTTCATCCCTACAAACGAGAATTGCAAGGTAGCATTTGCCGGGGCTGAAAGTATATACGTTCCTTCTGCACCAGTAATGGTACCGTTAGTCGAACCTTTTACTATTACTGAAACTCCCGGGATAGGCGATCCTGAACCATCGGTAACTTTTCCTGTCACCTTTACTGCCTGTTGCATAACAGAATTGCCTTGTGCTTCAGGAAAAAGCAGGATTTGTCTGTTTACAACTTTGTAGTTAGTACTTGTCCCATCAAAAAGAAGTTGTAATACCTGGTCAATATTCATAGCGCTTACATCCAAATTCACGCGACGCTCCACATCAACCTGATGATTGTCGTACATGAAAAAGAAATCGCTTTGATTCTCAATCTCGTTCAAAACTTCCTTCACCTGGCTGTTTTGAACCTTCAGGTTAAGCTTGGTCTTTTGTGCATAACTGCTCGAAAAAGCACTTAAAACACTTATAACCATTAGGAATAGCGTTAGTCGCATAGTTAAAAGAATTTTTTGTGCAAGCGGGTTGCCTCGCCACACACGCATTAATTTTTTTTTCATAATTTTGAATGATTTAGTTTTTTGAATTTTCGTATGCAGTACTTTTTCTCAGGAAGCTTTTGCATGGAAAATTCGGTTCAACAATTAAATTAATTTTGAAACAGGGAGCCTCGAACACTTCCTGTTTTTTTGTGTTCATTTACTTCATAGCTTTTTATATTTGATCGTTACTTTTTCTCCTTCAATCTGATATTCAATGGGTGTGATAACCGAAATAAGCGCAAGCACTTCGCGTAAACTTTCGGTTTTTACTTTAAATGTATAATTGTGGCTGTAATACAAGGTGTGATCGAGTTGAATTTGCACACCATACCATTTCTCAAGGTAATGAATCACTTCTTCAAATGGCTGATTGTCGAAAATCAACATGTTATTCAACCAGGCTGTAAGAGCTTCCATATTTTTTGCTTTTTGCAAATGAAATTCGCCCTGATTGTATACCAGTTGCTGACCCGGATTCAATTCAGAAATCGGTTGATTATCAAGATCAAGAACCTGAACCTTTCCGGAAACCAAAGTAACATCGGCACTTTGATTGCTTTCATCTTCCCTTACATTAAACCGGGTACCAAAAACTTTAACCTGAAATTTTGAACCACGTACCACGAAAGGATGTGATGCGTCTTTGACCACATCGAAAAAACATTCACCTTTCATGCTAACCTGGCGATTTTTAGCAGTATACAGGGATGAGTATTGCAATTCAGACCCAGAGTTGAGCCAAACGTGAGTACTGTCAGGCAAAACAATCTGGGTTTTATTTCCTTCAGGAGCAATAATTTTAGTGTACGAAACTTTACCTGACAGTTTCAAAAAGCCGTCGCCAAATCCTATTCCAGTTAGAAAAACCAGTACCAACACCGCTGCAGCAACCGACCAACGAAGATAAATGTTCTGAATGGCCCTCTGCTTAGGCTGATAATTGATCTTCTTCATCAACTTATGCCAATTTAAAGACAAATCTGGTTGATAAAACTCCGTTTTATTTTTGGTAACCGACCAAACATTTATGATTTCAGTAAAAATTTCTGAGTGTTCAGGTGATAAATCCAACCAATCCTGAATTTGTCTCATCTGCTCCTGACTCGCTTCCTCTTTTAAACGAGCCGAAATGGCGTCCCAAGGTATATTGTGTATTTCCATAGTATTGCTTTCGGTTATATGTCGCACAAAAACGGAAAATCCCTCAATCGAAATTGAAGGATTTTTTAATTATTTTTAACTTTTAAACAAAACCACTGCAAATCAATATCTTTCAACTAAACTCATCACCGAATTCAATAGCCGGAATTCGATATAAACGAGGTAGTCAAATTTTGTAAATAAACTTTCTGAATGTCCAGCCCTTCTACAACATCGGGAAGGGAGTTTTGGCAGTAACGATTCAGAAAATAGAACTTGCACAATGCAAAGTTCCCGGCATTGAAGGATTAGAGCCGATTTAAGGAGAAGACCATTACATGTCATTGATTTTTAGACATTCTAATTCCGAGCTCAGGTTAATGAAAGTATCAATCCAGAAAGAACAGAACCACATAAACCATAAAAATCTGGGTATAATAAGGTTTCAATGACTCCCTAAGTTTTCGTAAGGCAATGCCCACATGGTTCTCAACGGTTTTCGGAGTAATTCCGAGCTGCTCGGCAATCTCCTTATGCGAAAAATTTTCCTCCCAAGCCAAAAGGTAAATCTGTTTGCTCTTCTCCGGAAGCTTATCAATTGCTGTATTGATAAGTTCACGAAGTTCGTTGTTTTCCATAATATCCTGTGAACCAAGATCTTCTCCAAAAACAGATTGCCCGGGATCAATTGAAGTAAATATCTTTTTTTGTTCTTTCCGGTAAAGACTAATTGCTTTATTTTTAGCTGAAGAAAACAGAAATGATTTAAAGGTCGATTTTATCAGAAGTGTCTCCCGCTTTTCCCAAATATGGGTGAAGATTTCGAGGGCAATTTCCTCTGAAAGTTCCCGGGAGTGCAGGTAAATCAGCAGAAAATTACACAAATCAGAAAAGTGCTGATCGAACAAGAAACGATAAGCCGCCAGATCCCCATCCGACATCCTTAGTAAAGCTTCTGTATCGTTCTTAAAATCTTGTTTTTGCATGTACTGCTATTTATCCATTATACCATAACGCAACAAATATATACAGCAAATTTGTGAATATTTCAGATGCGAATCATTTCGGCAAAAATAATTCTATATTTTGAACCATTACCCTAGGTCATTGGTTCGCCTGTAACCAACGATTTAAAATCTCCGGAATATTTTTCCTGATACAATTCGAAGTACAATTTAGTAAAATTATCGAACACCGTATGAGCCATGCTTAGTTTACCTTGGCAGGTCAAGATACTGACTTTTTTGCGCAGGGCAGGCTCGTTCAATGGATCGTTGAGACTAATTACATCGGCAACTTCAAGAAGTAGTGCACCATGTTTCTCTTCCGGCAACAAACGAAACAGGTTCAGTCCATATTCGATGATGCGGTTGCTCATCCGGTCAATGTATGGATCGATCCACGATTCGCTCATGTTTTGGAACAGAGTTCCTTTTTTCAGGATCGGCGAAAGCTCCGAAAATTGATCCTCAAGTTTTTCAATATCGGTCGCATCCACCGTATTCAGGCATGTTTCAACAAAAGCATAGTCAATAAAATAATAGTCGGCAAACTCAAGCAACCAAAGTTTATCCTGAAAAACAAGTTTAATTCCAGAACAGGATAACAGCAAGGCTTTCAGATTTTGGATATTGGTTCCCCGGATATTTTTAGCATTCTGCGAACTCATTCCCGGCCACAAACAATCTGTCATTTTTTTTGAACTAATCCCTTTTTGACCTCCAACACTGTGTAACAAAATAAGCAGAAACAATTGCTTTATTTTGGGCGAAAACTTTTTACTGACGTCTTTCTGTTCGGTATCGATAACTTTCAACCCTCCGAAGCAGCAAATTTGTTCCTGATTCCCTTCCATTCCAACTATCGGAACCTGAGCTCGACTTAAAAATAAATCCCGTTTGGAATCGGGTTCATTTTGCTTTTTCCCAATTGACCGTCGCCATAAGTAAAAGCCCGAAATCCCCGAAACGACAATTAGTCCCCAAAACCAACCTGAGGATTGGGATCGTTTTGCCTCGCTTCCGGATAAATATTCATTCCTGACTTCGTCTTCATTCAGCTCTCTATCCCATATGTTAATTTCGCTCATGTAACCCATAAAATACTCTTCCCAGAGATTACTACCGATCAGCATCGTGTAATCCGAGTCAACATAAGACTTTAGCAGACTGATTTTCTCTGTCAGCTTCCCGTTCAGATAAAAACTAATGTAATTCTCTGAACCGGTATGCACCAACCCAATAAACGACCATCGATTAAGCGGTATTGGCGTTTTTGCCGAATAATAATCCTTCACTCCCTGCACTGTAAAAGTCAATTTTCCCTGATGAATTTTCAGTACAAAATCCTTCCCCTTACCTAGTATGCAATTGTTGGCGCCCAACTTAACCGGTTTTATCCAAGCCGTTATACTAAAATTGGATTTCAGCGCCGAACGGCTTTTCAATCCGCCGTCGATATAGGCCTTTCCGGAGAAGAAAGCACAATTTCCACGACTTTTGTCCCGGACAAAACCAATACCGTATGGAATAATTTCTTCGTCGTTTTGCCGCTTCAGGTTGCGAACCCGTTTCGGGAAAATATACTGATCGGTCAACCCAAAGTCTGGATCGAGCGGAACAGCATTAAATATTTTCAGGTTCCGGAGATTCTCAGGAGTTGGCAATATAATATCAGGTGAAAACTGGTAACCGGCTTTGTATGGCGAAAGAGGCAAGCTTCCTGATAAACCTATGGGGAAACTAAAATAGCCATTCGTTTTTCGGGATGGAAGATCCTTCCACGATACATCGGCAAGTAACTGTTTGCCATTTCGAACAACACCGAAAATTTTCGGATGACTGTTGAGTGAAGCAACAATCCGGACCGTCTCAGCAATTCTTCCTGGTTTCACCTGAATAAAATTAGGAATCTTGCCGGTTTGTTCCCAGAATTTGATGAAGGGTTCAAGAGAAGAAAGAGAATCCGAATCAACAACCATCCAGAGGAATTCATTACAACCGAGTTTCTTTTTTACGATTTCCGTACCATCCAAAAGTTGGATTTTATCCAATTCACTGCCGGTCAATGCAATTATCCCAGGATAATCTTTTTCTGGAAAAGGTACTTTCCCGTCAGAAATAATAATTACCGGAAGTTGTTCTTTTGGAATCCGGGGAATCATTCCTTTCAGCTTTTCAGTTATTTCTCCTGAAACCAGGAATGCCAGCGGAAGTTGTTCCTGCAACAACAACTCGAGTTGACTGGGATTAAACTCTGCCAGATCAACAAGCAGATGCGAGCGAAACCTTATGGTTTGGCGGATACTATCCTGATTTCCTGCGACCAAAAGCATAGGAAAAGCATTCAGCAGAATGATTAAAAAGAGCTTATATGAAAGTATTCTCAGCCGCAATCGAATTGAAATTTTTGAAGCACCCAAATTAGGTAAAATTATGGATTAATCAGATAAATCCTGATCTTCGCGTTCCAATAGAATTTGTAAAATGGCAAAAGGTAAATTCAGGCAAATATTCTTTGGAAGGGCTGCCCTCCCTGTTTGGTTAGCGTTGGGAACCTTTGGGTTAACCGAAATCTTTTCACGCCATCCGCTGGTTACCGAAACATTTTATTCCGAAACATTTTATCCGGCAATTGCTTTCCTTTTGTCGTTTTTGAGCCAATGGGTTTCCTTTTCACTAGACGACGCTTTTTATGCAGTTTTAGCACTTTCACTGTTAACTGTTTTCCTACTAACTCTTTTCAGGAAGATAAAATTTGGCAGGTTTCTGTTATTGCTCCTCCAAACACTCTCCATTTGTTATGTGCTTTTCTATTGGTTTTGGGGCTTCAATTATTACCGTTCCGGAATTAATCAGCGGCTTCAGATTAACAAATCGGAACCCGATACGGTGCAGTTCGTAAGGGTTTTAGAAGGTTTAATTTCAAAAACAAACGAGTCGTATTGCACATTCGACAGTATCACTAAACCTGAAATCAGTGCCTTGGTCGAATCGTCGTATCAAAACAATGCTTCATTCCTGAAGTTGAATTATCCGCAAGGAAGGCGAATCCCGAAACCGATCACCCTCAGTTCGTTTTTTGCAAAAGCGTCGATTGCCGGTTATTATGGACCGTTTTTCAGCGAAGTTCACCTGAACAACAGTTTACTGATGATTGAATACCCACAGGTGCTGGCGCACGAATCGGCGCACCAGTTGGGCATTACCAGCGAGGCCGAAGCCAATTTTTATAGTTGGCTGATTTGTTCCCGGAGCAATTCGAAACACTTACGATATTCGGCCAACATCAGTATGTTAAACTATTTCCTTTCTCAGGGACGACATCTGCATAATTTCACCAACCTGATTCATCAGATTAACCAACCAGTAATTGACGATATCCGGAGAATACAAAAACATTGGGAAAACCTTCGAAACGAAAAAATCGATAAAGTGGCTGGAAAAGTGAACGATGCCTACCTGAAAACCAACAAGGTTGAAAAAGGCATTGAAGACTATTTCGGCGTAGTTCAGTTTGTGATGGATCTTGAAACAGATACAATTGCGATGAAAAGAATGGAAAAGGAAGCCCCTTCCTCAACCCTTCCCCAATAAAAGGGAAGGGGGCTTGGAAAACAAATATTCAGATCATTTTAGCCCTCTTGAATTTCGCTTAATCAGAAAACGTTTATTACACAGATAACCTGAAATTTCCAAAGGATAGTATCTTTTCAAATTTCCAGCTGCGAACGCTTTTTTCCTATTTTTACCAAAATTTAAAAATCGAACTCATGCAAGTCCACCCAATATATGCCGGAAACTTCAGTTGCGACGGAGGTTCGCTGTTCAGCGTGATTCCAAAAGCGATGTGGAACAAAGTTTATCCGGCTGATGAAAACAACATCGTCAAAATGGTGATGCGTTGCCTTTTGGCCGATTTGGACGAACATAAAATCCTGATCGAAGCCGGTGTGGGCAACCATTATCCGGAGAAAGTTCGCCGAAACAACGGGCATGAAGACACTGACGTGATTGAACGGTCGCTGGACGAAAAAGGCTACCGTTCCGAAGATATTACCGATGTGGTTTTTACTCACCTGCACTGGGATCATTGCAACGGAGCTGTTCTCAACGAAAACGGACGATTGAAACTTCTGTTTCCGAATGCCACGCATTGGTGCAGCAAAATACAATGGGAACATTCCAAAATCTCGAACATTCGTGAGCGAGCCGCCTATTATCCCGAGATTCTCGATTTCCTGAAGAATGAAGGAAACATGCAACTGGTCGATGGCGATTGCGAACTGTTTCCCGGAATTTCAGTACGGATGTTCGATGGCCATACGCCCGGACAAATGATTCCATTTATTCAGGCTGAAGGGAAAACCTACGTTTATATGTCGGATTTGATTCCAACAGCCGCCAACATTCCAATCGTATGGCTGGCATCATACGATTTGTACCCAGTGACTTCATTTGAAGAAAAAGAGCAATTCCTTCGCGAAGCAGCCGAAAAAGAATACATCCTCTTTTTCGAACACGACATCCATACCGAATGCGCTACCATTGAATGGACAGAAAAAGGCCCGAAAGTGAAGAAGAAATTTAGCTTTTGACTTTAGTGAGCAGGTGACTTCGAGTCACCTGCTCACTAAAGCGACCTCTTACTTACCAAATTTAGCTGAATATGGCAACCTGACGTTTCATTGTTCGATTGTTAAATTGCCAATTGCCCCGTTTTGTTATTTTTGTAAAACACAACCAAAACCCAAAGACATTGACTGACTTACAAAAACCAATCAGCCCCCCTGATAAACCAAACGGGAAAAGGAAAGTTCCAGTCAGGTATTTTGTTTCCATGCTCATCGTGCTGTTTGTTGTTTCATTGATGACAATTGTGGATCAAACCGGAACTTTGGAGATAAACAAACAGTTTCTGACGGTTTGCAGATGGACTTTTCTGTTAGTTTTGGCAGGCTACGCCGTGCAAAAACGGTCGCTGACCACATGGATTTTGGTGAGCATGATTTTTGGAGCCGAATTTGGGCACGACTTTCCGGAGATTGCGGTTAATCTAAATGTAGTCAGCCAGATTTTTCTCCGCCTGATCAAAACGATTATTGCTCCTTTGTTGTTTGCCACTATTGTTGTTGGTATTGCCGGCCATTCCGACCTGAAACAGGTAGGCCGGATGGGATGGAAATCGCTTTTGTATTTCGAGGTAGTATCAACCATTGCCCTGTTTATTGGCCTAATAACCATCAACATAAGTAAGGCAGGCGTTGGAGTGGTCGTTCCAAAAGCCTTAGCACATCCCGACATTTCAAATGTTCCGGCATTAAAAGGCTCCGAAGTACTTCTCCACATCTTTCCTGAAAATATTGCCAAATCGATTTATAAAGGGCAAGTGCTGCAAATTGTCATATTCAGCATTCTGTTTGGAATTGCAGTAGCCATGCTGAAAGATAAATTCAAACGTCCGATGATCACCTTTTCCGAAGCCTTATCGGAAACCATGTTCAAGTTCACTTCAATTATCATGTGTTTTGCACCATTTGCCGTTTTCTCCGCCATTGCTTTCAGCATCGGGCAAATGGGCCTCGAAATATTCGTAAACCTGTTCAAACTGCTGGCAACACTTTATGTTTCGCTTATCATTTTTTTAACAGGCGTTCTGCTTCCCATCGCCTTACTGTTCAAGATTCCTGTACGCAAGTTTGTGACTGCCATTTCAGAACCTGTGACCATTGCATTTGCCACAACAAGCTCCGAATCGGCTTTGCCTGTTGCCATGGAACGGATGGAGGAATTTGGCGTACCTCGAAAAATTGTTGCTTTTGTAATGCCCACCGGCTACAGTTTTAATCTCGATGGTACTGCCCTGTATCTTTCGCTGGCAACCATGTTTGTTGCACAAATCAGTGGGATAGAACTTTCAATCGACAAACAATTGTTGATTGTTTTTACGCTGATGCTTACCAGCAAAGGAGTAGCGGCCGTTCCAAGGGCATCGCTGGTGATTTTACTTGCCACCGCCTCAAGTTTTGGGTTGCCCATCTGGCCAATTTATATTATCCTTGGCATCGACGAATTGATGGACATGGCAAGAACTTCGGTCAATGTTATCGGCAATTGTCTGGCAACTGTTGTTATTGCCCGCTGGGAGGATGAATTTAATCCACCATCCAATCAACTTCCGACAAAATAAAAAAGAGTATCCGACCTTTACAAAAAAGATCGGATACTCTTAAATCTATCGGGTAAATTACGACAAAACTGACATGGCAGCGCCAATCAAATTCGCATTTTCAATACGCGAAATCTGAACCTCAACGTTCAAGCCCAGTTCAGTCAGTAATTCTTTCAATGTAGCATTTACGATGTCAACGTATTTGGTATCATGAGTTTTAACCTTACTCCAGAATAAACTTCCTTCGGCCAAAACCTGTACTTTTTTCACCGATGGATAGGCTGAATTAAGGTTCTGAACCAATCCGCAAATTGATGCTGCCACTAGTTTTGCCGAGCGTTCGTAAATCTGGAAAGCAGTTTCCACATACTCCAGCTTATATTGTTCCGGATTATTCATCATCTTACTCAAGCCAGCAGCATCGAGATTGATGTCCAGTCCGTCGTTTGGAAAAGCTGCCCGGAAAATACGGCCCAGGTACATGCCTGAAATCGCTTTCTCGAACCGCTGAAAACCTTTATTATCAGAATTGGCATCTACTTCTTCATCAAATGCAGTTAAATGAGGCGGATTAAAATTACCCGATTCAAGATTTACCGGAGTTTCGCCTGTCCAACCTTCTAAATTTTTAATTTTTGGAATATAATTCGATGGGAAGAATGTTGCCATATTGGTTCCTGTTCCCACAATCAAGCCAATATAAGCATCGTAGCCCGGATTCATTAAACCTGCAAACAGACTGGTAATGGTGTCGTTTACCACGGCTATTTTACCGAAGCTGCAATTTGTGTTTTTATTCAGATATTCAACCAGGGGGGCGCCAATCGGACTACCTTCCATCCCAGCAATATTCACGCCTTTGGTCCATTTGATAAGTTCAGCATCACCGTCCAACATCGATTTTGCCGGATACGAGAAGCAATATCCAATAGGCGAATTCTTCGGAAGATTTAATTGATTGATGGTCTGGGCTTGAGAATTATAAAGATCATCTTCGGTAAAACCTGCCATTTTCATTTCGGTAATGTCTTTTTCGGCCAGACCGCTAATTTTGGTCTCTTCACCTACCGAAACTATTGCAGCACGGAAATTAGTTCCTCCCAAATCGAAAACAGTGGCATCTCCTTTTATGCCGTCCTTTTTAGGATGAATATAAGTTGGCAAACACTTAATTTCCGTTCCGTCTTCCTGAAGTCCGGTTTCGATTTTTAATTTTTGGTTGTTTGCTATTTCAAGCAATTGTTTGTTAGTTAAAGCAAATTGATTGTTCATGGTATCATTATTAGTTTAATGGGTTACTTTTAAATCAGGCTAAAAATAGAAAAATCCTCTTACAACAGCAAAAGGACTTTCGTGGAATATCAATATTTAAGCATAATTAACGACCAAGCCTGAACGACATTTTCAGGAGAAAAACATTGTAAGGTTTGTTATCGAACAAGGTTTTAAGGTCGTTATGCATGTTGAAATTTCCATCTGCTACCGACTGGTTGCGGTTTTGCGACCAAACCAGATAGATGGTTGAGCCAGGAAGGTATTCCCACCGGACAACCATATTCGACAAAAACTCTTTAACGTTGAAATCGGGTTGATCGAATGTATACAACGGATTTCCTGTCTGATCGGAAATATTATATATTTCGTCAGCAACATTATAACTTAATTCATTGCCGCCTAACAGGGCAAACCGGTCGGTATACTTATCGGCTCGGCTATTGGTAATCCGTTTGAATTCAGAATATTTCCCGGTAGCAATGAACGGTTGCCCCCAATACTGAATGCTCAGATTTGGTGTGATGATATAATTGATTCGCAACGAAGCGCTCAGTGTTTTCTGATGGATGCGGGCAAAAATATAATCGGTTTTATTTGAATAATCTTGCTGTGTCACATATTGTAGCTCGTCATTATTTGAAGAGAAAGCTGGTGAAAGGGTAATTTTCAGGTTTTTAGAAGGGCGGTATCCAAAACCGACTTCAGTACTATATGATTGTTTGGAATTCTTCACATTTCCATGTTGTACCGAAAATCCTGCTTCAGCAGTTAATCTCTTTTGATCGTTTGTGCCAACTCCAACCCAGGCATTTTTCGATCCGGAATATTTGAGAGCAGGACCACCCCTGAGTTCGGTTATCGACAAACCTTTCCCATTGACATTGGTGCCAAAATTTACATACCAGTAGTTTTTTAGTTGAGTATTTACATTGATATTCCCTCCCGGCCCCGTTGATTCTCCTCCAAAATTCCACTCGGTCCATTGGTTAAAATTCAAATTCAGGTACCTGAAAATGGAGAATGGTTCGTAAATACGGTAGCCAACCCAAACAACTTCCAGAATATCATCGGCCTGCCGCATATAACCAACATCGTTTAATTCCAGACCGGGCGATTTCCATGCAGTGGCAGCTATAAACTTTAGTTTGCCGCCATTTTTACCCAGAACTATTTTACCACCCTGTCCCATCAAACTGGTTCGTGTAGTATCCAGCTTCAGGTAAGAAGCATCAGGTCGTTGAAAATTATGAATCCACGACTCCTGGGTATTCTTAATTGCTTCAGGACTTCCCTCAACCCTGCTAAAATAGGTACTCAAGTCAAATTCCCAATCTTTATTATGCCATTTATGTACAAAATCAAATCCTCCGGTAATTGCTGTTTTATGCAGATAATTCAATTGTTCTTCACCCAGATTACGGTTAACGGAAGTAAACATTCCGCCCAAAAGCGTATTTCCTTTATCGAAGTCTTTTTGCACACGACCGATAGTGTAATTGGTGAAAGGTTCAATCATTTCACGGCGTTGATGTCCATCGCTGATATCCGCAAATTCATCCGAAGTCAAACTTTCAAGGATACCCATGGACCAACCTTTTTGGGTTTTTCCGGTAATCTTGGCAGCTCCCAAAATACTGGTAAATTCAGGCGCTTTCACATATTCATTATCTGCAAGTTCCGGATCATAATGGGGGCGGCGACCTATCCGTCGAGAATAAAACAGGTTTTCAGAAGCTAAATCTCCGTCGCCAAAATTCAGCGGAAAGCTCAGAATATTCTTTCCTTCAATAAAAAATGGTCGTTTTTCCTGAAAGAATGTTTCAAACGAAGTCAGGTTCACTTGTGATGGGTCGGCTTCAACCTGTCCGAAATCGGGATTAATGGTGAAATCCAGCGTCAGGTTGTTTGTCAGTCCAAGTTTTCCATCCAGCCCAACATCCAGTTGATTCTTCTTACCTGTTTGTTTAAACGGATTCTCCTGTTCTTTCCCAAAACGATCGGTTCGGGCCACCACATAAGGGGTTAAATCAGCAATCTTTCTTGATTTAAGGTTTTTCAAACCTTTCAATTCGCCGTATTGCGACACCCATCCGGAAGTCTTTTTAGAAGCTGGCTGCCATAAACTGACTTCCTGTTTTCTGAAAAGACTCCGTCCAACCTGTAATCCCCAGGTTTGTTCCGAATTTCCCTCAAAACGCAACTGTGTAAGCGGAATTTTCATTTCAGAGTACCAGCCTTTATCGTCACGGCTGGTTTTTACTAACCAAATGGGGTCCCAGGTATTATCTTCGTCGCCGTCGTTGCTGATAATAAAGTCATTCTTAATTCCGGCAGCATTAGCCATAAACGAAAATGCGGTGCGCTTGTCGAAATACGAGTCGAACTGAACGGCAACAAAATCACCGTCCATTTCATCACGGCGGGTAAGTCTTTGCACAATGCTATCCGGGTGGTTATCCCAGCATTTGAACCCTATATAGATGTAATTTTCATCCAGCAAAATGGCAAATTCGGTTTTTTGCGACGGATTTTTCCCTTCCGAAGGTTCGTACTGGGTAAAATCGTCTTGCCAGGTGGCTTTCTGCCAAGCCGGTTCATCGAGTTTCCCATCAACGGAAATTTCGTTTTTTGCACATTCTCCCAGATAATATTCTTTTTTAGTCTGAGCTTGTGAAAATACATTCTCAAAAAAGGAAGCAATAAACAACAATGTAAAAAAAAGGAATCCTGCTTTCATAGTAAAGATCGGTTACAGAAATAAAGACGCCTAATTCCTGATTTCGTTACAACGATTTTTGATCTTTCAAGACGAACAATAAATTGTTGCAATGCTTTTAAGTGATCCAGATATTTTTTCTCATTGGTCCTCTTATGCAACAGGCTCAAATCAACTCGCTCCATTGCATTTAGTCTCCATCCTGCCAGTAACCAGCTGTTGCTATGGAATATATTGGAATGACGATTCCGGACAAGCCCAAAAGCAGTAACCAAAATATAGGCTAACAAAAAAGGGTATCGAACTACAAAAACTATCCTCAAATGTTAGTGATTTTGTTAGTCCAAAAACAAAAAAGAGCTACAACTTTAAAGCTGTAACTCTCTGATTATCTGCGTGGAGAATATCGGAATCGAACCGATGACCTTTTGACTGCCAGTCAAACGCTCTAGCCAACTGAGCTAATCCCCCGTTTGAGGCGACAAATATATAAATATTTTTAATCCACAACGCTTTAACCCAAAACGAAATTTTGTCTTTTACTCCCATTATCTGGCAGATCTTTTGGATTTGCCAGATTTTTGCCTGATAGTAACTGAGAATGAGTGAACTTTAGAAATGATTAAACGAATTTCATAAAAAAACAAACGGATTTGAAACTCATGTTTTCGAAGTGATCTCTCGTAAAGATTTAAAGAAAAATAAAAGGATGTCTGATTTTTCACTCCACCAGTTCTTGGAACAGACTCCAATCCAAGGTTATAACTACAAAACAAAAAACGGTTGAATGCTTTGGGTTTAACCTTCATTCACCCGCTTCCATACTATAGTTTCTTTTCTGTCTTCAGGCTTTTGACTCCGACCATGAGGACCTCCTTATTTTCAAGTTATTTACTCTGGTTGAAAAATTAGCTACCCTTTAGGTGTCATCGTTACCACTGGGATAACCATTTCCTCCAGCGAAATACCACCATGTTGATAGGTGTTACGGTAATACTGGGCAAAATGATTGTAGTTATTCGGATAGGCAAAGAAGTCGGTATTGGCGGCAAATATATACGAAGTACTTACATTGCGCGACGGCAGATAAATCGTTGCCGGGGTTTTAATGTCGTATATCGATTTCGAACTGTAATTGAGGTTCCGTCCGAGTTTATATCTCAGGTTGGTATTGGTTTCGCGGTCGCCAATTACCTTCAGGGCATTGTCAACCCTGATGGTTCCATGGTCGGTAGTCAGAACTACTTTAACTTTATTTTCGGCCAGCAATTTCAGCAAATCGAGTAACGATGAGTGGTTAAACCAGCTCAGGGTGAGCGAGCGGTAGGCCGATTCGTCGCTGGCCAGTTCTTTTATCATATCCATTTCGGTTCGGGCATGCGAAATCATGTCAACAAAATTGAAGACCATCACCGAAAGGTCGTTTTGAAGAATATTACCGATGTAATCAGTCAACTTCCGGCTTCCTTTGATGCCGCCAATCTTCTCAAAGAAAAGTTTGTAATTCTTCCCAAGTCGGGCTAATTGTGTCTGAAGCAGTTCGTACTCGAATCGATTTTTGTGGCCTTCGTTGTCATCATCTTCCCAGAATTGGGGATAAAGTCGTTCAATTTCAGAAGGCATTAATCCGGCAAACATGGCATTCCGGGCATACATGGTCGCTGTAGGCAAAATACTGCAGTAAAGATCTTCTTCTTCAACGCGGTAGTAATTGTTCAGCACAGTAGCCAAAACACGGTACTGATCGTACCTCAGGTTGTCGATGACCAAAACAAAAACCTTGTTTCCACCATCAACTTGCGGAATAATTTTTTTCCTGAAAATATCAGGAGAAAGTAGTGGCCGATTATTTGGATCTTTTCCGAACCACGACTGGTAGTTATTTCGGATGTATTTAGCGAATAAATTATTGGCTTCTGCTTTCTGCATTCTGAGGACCTCGTCCATGGCCGAATCTTCGGAGTGGCTCAACTCAAGTTCCCAGAATACCAGTTTCCTGTAAATTTCAACCCATTCGCTAAATGAACGCTTGTCGCTGATTTGCATCCCACTTTTAGAGAATTCACTCTGCTATGCAGTGTTCGTACGTTCAGTGACCAAACGCCGCTGATCGACATTCTTCTTGATGGAATGCAGTATCTGTATGGGGTTAACCGGTTTGATCAGGTAATCGGCCATTTTCGAACCAATGGCTTCTTCCATTATATCTTCTTCCTCACTTTTGGTAATCATTACCACCGGAAGGTTTGGATCGTAAGCCTTAATTTCATTAAGCGTTTGTAATCCGCTCAGTCCCGGCATATTCTCGTCCAGAAAAATGAGATCAAAAAAGTCGTTCTTGACCATTTCAATAGCATCGGTTCCATTGTTGGCTGTAACTACATCAAATCCTTTTTCCTCAAGGAAGATAATATGCGAGCGCAATGAGTCTATTTCGTCGTCTGTCCAAAGTATTTTTGTCTTCTTCATAATTGATGCATTTACCTGAAGGATGGTACTAAAGTAATAAACAAGTGGAAACGGATAATAGTATCGACTTAACAAACTTTAACGGAAACAAGAAAAAGTCATTAGAAATAAGGAAAAATAAAGCACTAACGTGCTGCTTAAATCCACTTTACTTATTTCTCATTCCCCAATGACTAATGACTTTTCCCCATTTATTGCTTCAGGTAGAACTGTTTGTAGAATTCCATGTAAGTCAGAATGTTCTTGTTTTGCCTGAAAATCGTTTCATTTTCAGGAGTTATAATGAAATTGCGGTAGCTGGCATCCTGGATAGGGCCATAAACCTGCTGGTCCTGAGCAATAGCACGCAGGTATTCCAACCCGGATTGAGCGTTTGTAATTCCCTCAACTTTTATCATTAGCCTGAAATCGTCGAGCATTGACGAAGATACAACCAGTGATTGCGCCCCATAGTTCTTCTGGTTAAACCGACGGATTGCTTCAACGAGTGCGTCAGGTTGTTTGGCTTCTTCTTTCGGAATGATCAGAATAAAAGACTGGACTCCTTCTATTTTTGGGCTGAAAGGTCCGTTGTAAACAGGTTTTGCCTCTTGTTGGTTATTCGCTGCGGTTCCCAGATCAATGTACTTGACTTTGAAGAAGTTAAGGTATTCAGCAATCTTTTTGGTTTCAGTCAACTTTTTCAGATTGGCATCAGTAATAATGAAATTACGATAGCTTAATGTGTCAAGACTTTTAAATAATTTTCGGTTGCCCAATGATTTGGTAAAATAGCTGATTGCTTCGTTTTTGGTTTTAAACTTGCTGACGATCATTAGCTGGTAGTCGGCAACCTGACTCTGCCTGATTGTAAGGTCAGCTTGTCGGAATTCATCGCGATTGTGAGTGTTGAACCCGGCAATCAATTGTTTCAGATTAGCTTTGGTGTTATTTACCGCAATCACGAAATTTTGCGAACCCGATTCTTCATTTGAATAGATGTCCAATCCCGAACCAGTTGGTGCAACGGCAACAAAGCTTCCTTTTTCTTTCAGCATGTTTTCTTCCTGCTGAGCTTTTGCCAACAATTCTTCCGGTTCCGGAAGTACTTCTTCTGAAAAGTCGCCTGTAATAAAACGGCTGTAATTTTTAATAAAGAATTTCAGGTATTCGGCGTAATCTTTATCAGCAGTAATTTCCCTGAAATTGGTCGAAGAAGCAATAAAATTAACGTATTTGATGTTTTTAAGCGCTTCGAAAACCTCCC
>Ga0183100_1000750_pt1 | contig 21239 bp, 17 predicted proteins | sample Biomet2_FD_127789 | JGI IMG/M metagenome (GOLD analysis project Ga0183100, IMG submission 127789) | Microbial communities from bioreactor (seeded with anoxic lake sediment) at LBNL, California, USA - Biofuel metagenome 2 | ecosystem: Engineered > Bioreactor > Anaerobic > Unclassified ...
TTGGGGGTCTGCACTTTTTGGGCTTTTTGGCCCTTTTTTGACAAAAATGCAATTTGTGCGTGGAAAAACCCTCAAAAAACATCTGTTTTCAGGCAAGTTGTGCAATTGTATTGATTTTAATATGCATTTTTTGCCCGTTTTTCGCGAAAAATGGCACATTTCTACAGCAGCGTAAAGCGTCGGTTTTATCGTTGAACGGCAAAAAGTTTGATTTTCGCAGCAATGTCAAAAAATTTATTTATGAGCATGAAGATGTCAAATATCTATACTTAAGTTCGGGATATCAGGTTGGGGATTTGTTTCTTGAATTCCGACAGTTTGATGATCTGTACAAATTTTTAAATGCCATTCTATGATGTTTTAATTCCGCCAACGGATTATAATGGTATGTATGGAGTTTTAATGGAATCAAAACCTTGATTGCAGCTTCTGTAAGTGGGGTTCTTTCTCTTTTTTCCTCTGAAAAAGCTTATTCTCCATTTGCTAACATTTTGTTACTTTCTTCCTATTGTAATGATCTACTTAAATTCACGAATATTCAAAGCATGTGATAAGCATTTAAAGCCTACATGGATGAAATTAGAATAAAAAAATATAAGTTTATTTAGCAAGACTACTTATCAAAATGACATTTTTTATAGCCAAAAGTAGCAGTTTATGTGCTAAAACATAATTTTCTTGAAAAAAATGGCAGAAAAACTTCGCCGAATTGAAAAAGTTGATTAATTTTGCCAAAACTATTCGTTAAAAGTTTGTTAAAGCAAAAACCGTGAATTACGGAAGAAAAATTGACGGAAAGATTGACAGAAAGGCTCCCTGGGAAATAGGGAAGAGACCTTGTGGAGGGGAATTTAAGAGTATAATAATTAGTTTCAATAAGTGATAAATGAAAAGATTCGTGTTAGTTTTCGCATGCTTGCTCATGATAGTAGGCAGTGCAATGGCTCAAAGCCGTAAAGTGACGGGTGTCGTTACCGATGCGGCTGACGGAAATCCGTTACCGGGCGTTCGCATATTTGTGAACAAAACCTCAGTAGGCACAGTTACTGACGCTAAAGGCGTTTTCCAGTTGTCTGTACCGTCACAGCACAAGACACTGACAGTTAGCCTAGTCGGCTATAGGACTTTAGAGGTAGCTGTCAGTCCTTCTATGAACATTAAACTGGAAATAAACCAGAAAATGCTTGACGAAGCTATTGTCGTAGCTTATGGAACAGCTAAGAAGTCAAGTTTTACTGGTTCTGCTTCAGATGTAAAATCGGAAGAAATCAGTCAACATGTTACCGCCAATGCTGTGAACGCCGTAGTTGGTAAGGTCGCAGGTTTACAGGCTGCTACTTCTTCTGGAGAGCCGGGTAGTGCTCCTGTCATTCGTATCCGGGGTATTGGTTCTATGACATCAGCTGCTTCTGCACCTCTTTATATTGTTGATGGTGCTCCTACAGAGTTAGGTCTGGATAATATCAATCCACAGGATATCGAGTCTATTTCAGTATTGAAAGATGCTGCTGCAAGTGCTATTTATGGTGCTCGTGGAGCGAATGGTGTGATTATTGTAACAACTAAAAGAGCTAAGAAAGACCAACCTGCAAAGGTTACTTTGGATGCCAAGTGGGGTTCTAATTCTCGTTTGATTCCGCAATACGATGTTATTTCAGATCCAGCAGAATATTATGAAACCCAATACAGGGCGATGTACAATTCTATTGCTTATCATGGTGGTACGGCTGCACAAGCTTATGCTTATGCAAATGCTAATTTGCTTGATCGTAATAATGGAGGTTTGGGCTATCAGGTTTATACTGTTCCTAAAGGTGAAAATTTAATAGGTACAAACTTTAAACTCAATCCGCATGCAACCTTAGGTTATTCGGATGGTACTTATACTTATCGCCCGGATAATTGGTATGACGAAACTTTCCATAATTCATTTCGTCAAGAATATAACGTTTCTATTAGTGGTAGCGAAGGCAAATTGAGTTACTATACTAGTTTAGGTTATTTGAATGATGGCGGTTTTGTGAATAATTCATCCTATCAGCGCTATACAACGCGTACAAACGTAGATTACCAGGCTAAGAGTTGGCTGAAATTCAGTAGCAACTTTGGCTTTACGCACAATGATACCCAAAATCCTTCTGCTGATAATACTAGTTGGGCTAGTTCTGGCAATTTATTCTACATTGCAAATAATATTGGTCCGATTTATCCTCTCTATGTTCGTGATGCCAAAGGAAACATTATGACAGAGGGTGGTCGCAAGGTTTACGACTCCAATCAGACCGGCTTTACTCGTCCTTCTATTATTGGTAATGCTGTTCGTGATAATGAATATGATTCTCGAAAACGTTATACTGATATTTTTACAGGACAATGGCAGGCCGTTGTAACTCCTATTGACGGACTTTCATTGACAGCGAACCTTTCTCTCCAATCGTATAATAGTCGGTATGCTGCCCTTTATAGCACGTTTGCAGATGGTTCTGTTGTAGATGGATCGACAGACGTTTCTCACGTTCGTACGTTTGATGTAAACCAACAGTATCTGGCCAGCTATACTAGAACTTTTGCAGATGTTCATAATTTTTCTATTTTGGGAGGTTATGAGCAGTATAAAGTTAAAGATCAGAATTTGGAAGGCTCTAATGATCATTTGTATAATCCATTCATTGGTGAACTTGACAATGCGTTGGGTTCTGCAAAGAGAATAGCTTCTTCTTATACGGACAACCTGATGCGTGAAGGTTTTTTGGGCCGTGTTCAGTATGATTATTCCGGTAAGTATTTTGGTAGTGCCTCGATTCGTCGAGATGCTTCCTCCAAGTTTGCTCCTGGTCATCGTTGGGGAACATTTGGTTCTATTGGTGGTGCCTGGCAAATTAATAAGGAGACTTTCATGGAGTCTTATAAGTGGGTTGACCTCTTGAAATTTAAATTGAGTTATGGTGCACAAGGTAATGATGCAGGTATGGACTATTATGCTTATGCGGATAGATATGCTACGTCTTACAATGCTCAAACTGGAGACTATAGTATCAAAATGACTCAGAAAGGTAACAACGATTTAACTTGGGAAAGTAACAAGGAAATCAATGTTGGTCTTGACTTTGCTCTTTTCAAGAATCGTTTAAGCGGAAGTATTGAATACTACAATCGTAAGACTACAAATTTGCTCTATAATAAAACCTTGCCTTTGAGTTCTGGTATTGCTGTTTCTACTTATCCTGTTAATGTTGGTGCTATGGTGAATCGTGGTCTTGAGATTACTTTAGAAGGAATACCATATAAAGACGAAAACATAGAATGGAGTCTGAACTTTAACATGACGACGAACCATAATGAAATTACAGCATTGGATCCTTCTGTAGCACAAAACGGAGTCAAGACTTCTAGCTACATCTTACGCGAAGGCGGATCCTATTTGGAGGCATATATGGTTAAGTATGCCGGTACCGATAAATCCACTGGTGAGGGTCTTTATTATATGGACGTAAAAGATAAAAAAGGGAAGGTTACCGTAACGACAACGACAGATATGACAAAGGCTACACTCTATGATTTAGGCTCTACCCTTCCAGATGTTTATGGCGGTTTTGGTACTTCATTCAAGGCTTATGGTTTTGATTTGAGTGCACAGTTTAGCTTTCAGTTAGGTGGTAAGATTTATGATGGCGAGTACCAATCCTTGATGAATAATGGTCTATCTGCAGGTAGTGCGATGCACAAAGATCTTCTTAAGGCATGGAGTCCGGAAAATCCCACTAGCAATATTCCTCGTTTAAGTACTGCAGCCATCGATGATCCGGGTTCGAAGTCTCAAACGCCGATGGATCGTTTCCTGACAAGCTCCAATTATTTGTCTTTGAACAATATTACATTGGGTTACACGTTGCCTAAGTTTATCGCTCATCAAATTAAACTTGACAATATTCGTGTTTATCTGGCAGGTGAGAACCTCTTCCTTTTGACCAAACGCAAGGGCCTTGACCCTCGTTACAGCATTTTTGAATTGCAAAATACGATGACGGCAGGCGCCGGTATGGCTTCCGGCAACTACACTAGCATGCGTAGTGTTACGGCTGGCATAACCATTTCGTTCTAAATGTAAGCACAATTAATCAATTGAATAATTAAGAAAAGATATGAAACTATATAAGATTTGTTTTTTGATGCTTGGCGCCATTTTTGCTACAGCTTCCTGTAACGATATTGACGAACAAAATCCTGAAGGTGGTACTATTACGGCTGCTCAGTCGCAGGAAGCTAACCTTGCAGTTGCCTCGCGTACAAAGGCTTCATTTTCAGGTATGTTCACGATGATGGGACAACCTCATATTTGTTGGCCAACAGGCCGAAATAAAGATCGTGCGGATGATTTCGGCTTTGTCATGCAGGCCTTCTCAAATGATTTGGAAGGGGCCGATATGAGTAGCGCAAATAATGATTATAACTGGTTTAGCTCGGCATGTGAGCTATCTACCCGTAATGGTAATTACGCTAATCCGTATATGCGTTATGTGATACCTTATCGTCAAGTAGGTATCGCGAATCAAATAATTAGTTCATTTCCTGAAAATACGACAGATTCTTTTGCTGTTAATCAAATAGCTCAGGCTCGTGCCATCCGTGCTTTTGATTATATGAGTTTGGCTCCATATTTTCAGTTTAGTTACGCTACCGCCGGAGATCAACCGTGTGTACCAATATTGAAGGATGGCGTTGATTTTACAAATAATCCGCGTGCTACAGTGAAGCAGGTTTATGAATATGTTTTGGAAGATTTGAATTACGCCGTAGAGCATTTGGCTGGCTATGATCGTGGGTCAAATAAAACTCGTATCGATCAACATGTAGCTTATGGTTTGCGTGCGCGTGTCGATTTGGTAATGGGTAAATATGCCGAAGCTGCTTCTGATGCTGACAAAGCGCTTCAAGGTTACACGCCGGCTTCTATAGCAGAAGTTTCCACCCCTTCATTTTATAATTTGAATGATCATAATTGGATTTGGGGTATTAATGTTACCTCTGATATGGTGCAGACTGCTCCTAACACTGAAGCTAGTAGTGGCAGTTGGCTTTCTTCTTTTAGCGGTGATGGTTATGCTGCTGCTACCCAGAGTTATGCGGTCATCAATAAAATGCTGTATGATAAGATTCCTGCTTCTGATGTTCGCAAAGGCTGGTGGCTGAATGACAAACTCCACTCTCCATTGCTTTCTACCATTACCTGGGATACCGCAACGGGTGATAGTATTGTTAATTTAACAATTAAAGATGTGAAGTTAGAGATGATTCCTTATACAAATGTTAAGTTTGGTATGAAATCTGGTATAGGTACTGTTATTAATGATAATGATTTTCCTTTGATGCGTGCTGAAGAAATGATTTTGATTAAAGCTGAAGGTTTGGCCAAGAGCGGTCATGAAGATCTAGGTCGTAATATCCTTGAAAATTTTGTTAAAACTTATCGCGATCCATCTTATTCTTCTATCGCAGCTGGTCGTACACTGGCTGACGAAATATGGTTCCAACGCCGTGTCGAACTATGGGGTGAAGGTTTCTTTACATCAGATGCTAAACGTTTAGGGAAACCTATCGTGCGTTTTCATGGACAAAATTCGTGTAACTTTTCGGATGCTTTTCAATTTAATATTCAGGCTAACGACGGCTGGTTAAATATGCGCTTCCCGCAGACGGAAATGGATAACAATCTAGGCATTATTAATAATGCCGATGGTTCACAGCCTGTACAAGGCCAGAATGCTACACTTCGTGATGGTGTAACAGATTAACAATAACAGAATAATTAAAACAAAAACATGATGAAACCAAATAAGATATTTTTGTTGGCCTTTATTGCTTTTATGGGTGTCTTTGCCACTTCTTGCAGTGATGACGATAACTATACACCTGGCAAAGAAACCGGTGCCTACAATGTTTATTTTAAGGGCGAAAGCAATGTAACGATGAGTTTGACTGACAAAACTTTTGATATTACTATTGCGCGTTCTAATAAGAATGGAGAATTGACAGTACCTTTGAAGAAAGTTCGTGTACCGGATTGTTTTAAGGTTCCAGAATCAGTTACATTTGCAAATGGTGATACGGTAAAAACCATTACCATTAGTGTCACCGACTCTATGAAGGTTTTTGTGAATTATATTTTTGATTTACAGATCCCTGAAGAATATACTAACCAGTATAAGACGCAAACTGTATATCCAGGTTTGAATATGAATATTCACAAGGAAGATTATAAACCTTATGCCAAAGTAAGCTATTCTTACGGGTTCTTTGGAGCTACTCAAGAAGTAAATTTGGATTATTCTGCATATTTGGATCTTTATCGCTTCAAGGGTTTGGTCGAGACTGGTTATGATTTCTATTTTAAATGGAATGGAAAGAAAGACAGTACCCAGGAGTTCTCTGTAACAAATGCCGCTGGCGAGGTTCTGACCAGTGCATTCGACTCTGGCTACAAGGACGATGACTATGGTAAGTATTCAGCTACTTGGGACAATTCTGAATTCAATGGATACAAGGCGAGTGATGATCTTTTCTATATCCTTTATAAGTGGACGGTTTCTTTGGGTTCTTTTGGTACTTATGCTGATACCTTTAAAATTATCAGTTTGTATTAAGGAGTAAAGTTATTTTGAATATGATCTACATCGCCAGGCTCTAAAAAGAGTCTGGCGATGTTTTTTATGGATGTATTTCCAAATAAGGCTTGGAAGATATAAATACAGGCCATATGTAAGTTCTGCTTAACCTTGTTTGTTGGTTCTTTGAAGGGCATTGCATACGAGGTTATTTGTCAGACGTATGTGGCCATTTGTCTAGTTTATAAGGCTATTCATTTTAAATGAGACAAGATTATTGAAAAATATTATGAGCCCTGAAGAACATATTCTTAAGTAAAAAGATACAGATAAGAAAAAAGTAGTATCTTTGCAGTCCAAAATTGGAGGTAAATGTGGATAGATTTGGGCTGATTGCAACCACGATAAAAAATGCTAAAATAATAACGTATGCCGTAGTGGCCTATCGTGAGCATTTCCCAATCTTTCCCTTTTTTGGATGAGGAAAATAGAAACATTAAATAAAAAGGAAAATGGGTTACTTATTTACATCAGAATCAGTGTCGGAAGGACATCCCGACAAAGTGGCAGACCAAATTTCGGATGCCGTTCTTGATAAGCTGTTGGCTTATGACGAAAATTCTAAAGTGGCTTGTGAAACCATGGTAACGACAGGCCAAGTTATTGTGGCCGGCGAAGTGAGTTCGGATGCATACATTGATATTCCTCTTGTGGCACGTGAAACTATTCGGCGTATTGGTTATAACAAGTCGGAATATTGTTTTGATGCTGAGAGCTGTGGAGTTCTTAATGCAGTGCACGAACAGAGTGCAGATATTAATCGCGGTGTGGTTCGCGAAAGTGAGGATGAGCAGGGTGCTGGTGACCAAGGCATGATGTTTGGTTACGCAACAAATGAGACGAAGAACTATATGCCTCTGCCTCTTGATTTGGCTCAGCGAATTATGATGGTTTTGTCCGAAATTCGTAAGGAGGGAAAGCAAATGACTTATTTGCGTCCTGATTCCAAAAGTCAGGTTACTGTGGAGTATGATGATAACGGAAAACCGCATCATATAGACACCATCGTTGTTTCTACTCAACATGATGAATTTTTGAGTGCTGCCGATTTTGACGGAGATCAACGGAAAGCCGATGTTGCCATGCAGCAACAAATTAAGGAAGATGTAGAGAGCATCCTAATGCCTCGCGTTTTAGCCGCAATGAACGATCCGGAAACGGCTGAATTGTTTTATCCGGCTCCACGCTATCTGGTGAACCCTACCGGGAAGTTTGTTATTGGTGGACCTCACGGTGATACTGGTTTGACGGGCCGCAAAATCATTGTAGATACCTATGGTGGTCGGGGTGCACATGGCGGTGGAGCCTTTTCTGGCAAAGATCCTTCAAAAGTGGACCGATCTGCAGCTTATGCAGCGCGCCATATTGCGAAAAACATGGTGGCTGCCGGCGTGTCTGATGAAGTGTTGGTGCAATTAAGTTATGCCATTGGTGAAGCTCAGCCGGTGAGTGTTTTTGTGGACACTTATGGCAAGAGTCATGTGAAAATGAGTGATGGTGACATCGCTGAAAAGATCAAGACGATTTTTCCTTTGACGCCTAACGGTATTATCAAGAGCTTGAATCTACGCAAACCTATTTATGAGGAAACGGCAGCTTATGGTCATATGGGTCGGGAACCACAAGTGGTGACAAAACATTTTTCGAGCCGTTATAACAATGGACCGGCCTATAACGGTCCGAAAATAATTGATGTAGAGGTAGAGCTATTTACGTGGGAGAAACTTGACTATGTAGATAAAATTCGTGAGGCATTCCATCTTTAAAGATAAATCTGCAACCGGATGGAAACGTAAGTTATCAATCCGGTTGTTATATAGTTTTCAGTAAGAGCAAATGAAAAGAAGATCTGTCTGCATTTTTTGTGCATCCAGTGATGGTACGCCGCAGGTTTATCGTGAAGCTGCCACACGTATGGGAGTTTTATGCGCTCGTGCCGGCATACGAATCATAAATGGAGGTGGAAAAGATGGACTGATGGGGTTGTCTTCAGATGCGTGTCTTCAAAATAAGGGAGATGTGACGGGGGTTATTCCTCGTTTTATGCTAGCTAATGGCTGGGGTCACGATAGACTTTCGAAAATGATTGTGACCCCGGACATGAGTAGTAGGAAACAGCAAATGCGCGATCTCTCTGATGGCGTGATTGCACTTCCAGGTGGGTGCGGTACAATGGAAGAAGTCTTTGAAACTGTTACGCAGCGTCAATTAGGCTTTTATCCGCATCCCATCATCCTGCTTAATATTGCAGGATTTTTTGCGCCGCTACAAATGTGGTGGGAACGTGCCATGAAAGAATACTTTATGCGAAAAGAGCATGTCAGTCTCTGGAGAATGGCCGAAACACCTGAAGAGGCATTGAATTTATTTAAGGAACTACCGGAAATTCAAGAACCCGGAGAAAAACGAGTATTGAAATGATGATGCAACAGGCTGATAGTCTAGATTATTCTTTTGAAACGGGTGACGAGTTAACACAGCAAAGCACTTTCCATCGGCCGCAGACCCCTTATCAGGCTATTCGGATGTTACCCAGCACGGCTACACCTGCTGAACAGGACGAGATAGTCCAAAAATATTTTGAACCTGTTATTGTGGCTCCTTCGCAACGTGTTGATACGTTGTCTCTTCCTGGTTTGAAAAGTATGGGGAAAAGACTTTCCGATCTGCCAACGTATAAAGATGGCTTTTTTAAGGGAAACCAGTATCTTCATCCTGAAGTGCGTGTTACGTTGAACGGTATTCCTGGGGATCCAGTGCCATACAGTTTGCGTACCGATGTTTTTGTAACGTTCACCTTGTTGTTGAGTTTCTTTGTGGTGATGTATATTTTTGCACGTTCTCTTCATGTTGTGACGATGCAGGTAAAAAATTTTTTTTATAACCGCAACCGAGAACAAATATTTACTTTAAAGTCTGATAGCGAGATGAAAAATCAGGCATTTATCGTATTGTTGGCGTGCTTCCTCTTTACCATATTGTTTTTTAATTATACCGAAATAAAATTGACGCCTGTTTTTAATCAGATATCTCCCTATAAGCTATTGTCCATAGATATGTTCATTTTCCTAATGTATTACATCCTGAAGTATATTTATTATGGGACTTTTAATTGGACATTTTTTTCGAGCCAAAAGCGTTCTCAATGGATGAATGCGTATAATTTCATTGTTTTGATTAAGGCTCTCTGTTTTATTCCCATCGTATTGCTAGTCGTATATTTTGATTTATCGATAGCCACCACAATGACAGCAGTATTTATTATTATTGGAATTTCAGAGATATTATTGATTTTCAAGGCTAAGCAGATATTTTTTGTTTATAAATTTGGCGCAGTTCATCTTTTTTTGTACTTTTGCACGCTCGAAATGGCACCTCTTCTTTTCCTTTGGAAAACGTTGGTTTCTGCCAATGAGTATTTGATAGCGTATATCTAAAAATTTAGAGCAATAAAAATGATAAAGAAAATCCTCGTTTCGCAACCTAAACCGACTTCGGAGAAGTCTCCTTATTTTGATATTGAAAAGAAATTCAAGGTTAAGATAGATTTTCGTCCACTCATTCATATCGAACGGCTCACAACAAAAGAATTTCGTGCGGAAAAAGTTTCAATATTGGACCACACGGCGGTTGTTTTTAATTCTCGACATGGTATAGATCATTTCTTTTCAATGTGTAAAGATTTGCGTATCGTAGTCCCTGAGGATATGAAGTACTTTTTCATTTCTGAAAAAGTAGCGTTATATGTCCAGAAGTATGTGCAGTATCGTAAACGTAAAATATTTTTTGGCAAAACGGGACTATGGGAGGATCTGATTGATATTATGGCCAAGCATAAAAAGGAACGTTATCTTGTACCTCAGAGTGATGTTCATCATATGGACGTTCCGGTGATGTTCGATAAACGCGGACTGATTCATACAGAATGCGTAATGTATCGCACGGTGAGTACTATATTGGACAAAAAAGAACCATTTGATTACGATATGATTATTTTCTTTACACCGAGTGGCGTAAAATCTCTGACTGAAAATTTTCCGAAATTTAAACAAGGAGATATTCGCTTTGGATGTTTTGGTTGTGCTACAGCTCAAGCTATATCTGATAAAGGTTTTCGTTTGGACTTAAAAGCACCAACGCCCGAGTCTCCCTCGATTACTGGTGCGTTGGAAGTTTATCTCGAACAACAGATGAAAGAAAAATAATTTTTTAGGAATAAAAGCCAGTAGCAGCTTTATGCTGCAAAAGGTGTGGCCGAGGGCTTTTTAAAAAAATGCACCGGCCGCATCTTGTTTTTAAAGAGAATCATAATAATAGCATGAAGCTATATGCGTTTAAAAAATCAGAACGGATGGTATCTACCTCCGATATAGAGCAACTCTTTTCGAGTGGTTCGCGTTCGTTATCTGTTTTTCCGATACGTGCCGTTTTTCGTCAGGTTGACAGTGGCGTAGAGCCATTAAAGGTTCTGATAAGTGTCTCGAAGCGTCATTTTCATTATGCCGTAAATCGTAATCGGGCTAAACGACAAATGCGTGAAGCTTTTCGTCTACATAAAGAAATCTTACGAATCCCATTGACTGAAAATGGGTTGCATATGCATCTCGCATTGGTGTGGATGTCAGATATTCCTCAAAATAGTGCGAAAGTAACTGAAAGTATTGTCCGTCTTCTTGAACTGATTGCCGAACGTCTATGAAAAGTTTGTTATTACTTCGCAATATTATTTGTTGGATATTTATTCTTCCCATCAGATTTTATCAAAACTGCATTTCACCCTTTATACCGCCTTCGTGTCGATTTACACCGACCTGCTCACAATATGCTGTGGAAGCCATTCGCAAATACGGTCCTATAAAAGGGCTTTATCTAGCGATTCGTCGAATCTTGAAATGTCATCCGTGGGGTGGAAGTGGTTATGACCCTGTTCCATAAATAACTGATTATTAAATTAAGAGGTATGAAACTTTTCGATCAGCATACCCACAATGCTAAGACTATACCTGGTGCGGGGGTGGTGAATTTACCGATGGGCGTTCTTTCTGAACCTGAAAGTTTTCATCCTACGGCCGGGCAACTGTATTCTGCTGGCATTTTTCCTCTTTATGAAGGAGATTGGGATCGAGCTCTTGAAAATTTAAAAAAACTTATTCAGCATCCACAATTGGTGGCTCTCGGAGAGTGCGGGCTTGATAAGCGCAGCAATGTTCCTTTTCTGAAACAAGAAAACTTTTTTGAAGCTCAAGTGATATTGGCTGATCAGATGAAAAAGCATCTGATTATTCATTGCGTGAGAGCTTGGAGAGAATTGTTTGTAATTAATAGACTTCATCCCACAGAGCAGCGTCGGATAGTACACGGTTTTCGAGGAAAACCTGAGTTGGCTTGTCAATTGATTGAAACTGGATTTTATTTGAGCTTTGGCCCTTTGTTTAATGCTGATTCCTTACGCCTTTGTGCACCTGAACGTAGATTGATCGAAACAGATGATTCGAATCTGACCCTTATGCAGGTGAATACTTTACAGCATGAAGCGTTCAATATTCCTAATTAAATGCTTAACTTTGCAGAGAATATAAAACTATTTACTCATTCGATCGATGAATTTTGTTGAAGAACTGAAATGGCGCGGGATGGTTGCCCAAATGATGCCGGGGACAGAAGAACTCCTCCAAAAGGAGATGGTAACAGCCTATTTGGGAACAGACCCAACTGCAGATTCTCTGCATATTGGCCATCTTTGTGGGATTATGATGCTCCGCCACTTGCAGCGTTGTGGACACAAACCTATTATTCTTGTTGGTGGCGCTACAGGTATGATTGGAGACCCCTCTGGTAAAAGCCAGGAACGTAATTTACTTGACTCTGATACACTCTATCATAATCAGGAATGTATTAAGACGCAGGTGGCTCATTTTTTGGACTTTAACAGTACGGCTCCCAACAACGCTGAGATGGTGAATAACTACGACTGGATGAAGGATTTTAGTTTTCTGGATTTTGTACGCGAGGTTGGCAAACATATTACGGTCAATTACATGATGGCAAAAGATAGCGTACAGAAGCGTCTTAATGGAGAGGCACGTGATGGTCTTTCATTTACGGAATTTACTTATCAACTGCTTCAGGGATATGATTTCCTACATTTATATCAGGCCAAAGGTTGTAAAATGCAAATGGGTGGTAATGACCAGTGGGGCAATATGACTACTGGGGTAGAACTGATTCGTCGTACGCTTGGAATTGAAAACCCTGCTTATGCCTTGACCTGTCCGTTAATTACAAAATCTGATGGCAAAAAATTTGGAAAGACGGAAAGTGGCAATATTTGGTTGGATGCTAAGCGCACAACACCTTATAAATTTTATCAATTCTGGTTGAATGTAAGCGACGATGATGCTGAGCGTTATATCAAAATTTTTACTTCACTTGAAAGGACAGAAATAGACGGCCTCATACAAGAACACAAAGCAGACCCTGGTTGTAGACAACTTCAAAAACGTTTGGGACGAGAAGTGACGTTGATGGTACATGGTCGTGAAGCATATGATTTGGCTATTGATGCCAGTAATTTGTTGTTTGGTAAATCCACCAAAGAAAACCTTGTGCGTTTGGACGAAGCCACATTATTGAATGTTTTTGAGGGCGTAACAACATTCGAATTGTCTAAAGATACAATAACGGGTAGTAAGGCAGTGGACTTATTGGCAGAGAAAACACAATGTTTTAGCTCTAAAAGCGAATTGCGCAAACTTGTTCAAGGTGGGGGCGTCAGTGTCAATAAAGAAAAACTCACAGATCCTGAACATCTTATTACGAGTGATGACTTGCTAGATGGAAAATATCTCCTTGTGCAGCGTGGCAAAAAGAATTATTTCTTGATTATTGCTAAATAGAAAAATATAAAGGCGTGTAGCCAAAATAAAAATTTGGCTACTTTATTTGGTTATTTGCATAATAGGCAGTATCTTTGCACCACTAATAAAGGATCTCCTTTATTGCATACGATTGTTCCATGGTGTAATGGTTAGCACTAGAGTTTTTGGTACTCTCAGTAGCCGTTCGAGTCGGCTTGGAACAACCATATTTAATAAGTCTCTGCTTTTTGTAGAGGCTTTTTTGGTATGCTTGGCATGCACATCCGCTAACGGGTGCAAGTCCCGAAGCTGCCCTAGTAGTGGGAAAGCTACAGCCAAAGGCAAGGGTGTCCATCGTGAGTTGGAATCTGAAAGAAGCCGGCGGCAAACATCTGCTCTGACGAACAGAAATTTCATATAAGGCCTATGTCTGTGGGTTAGGTTGCCAAACAAACTAAAGCCCGATAGCTACTCGGAACGGATGGGGTAAATGAAGCGGAGATAAGATGGAAAGTTGGTGTGTTTATCCGAGGAGGTCTCATGGACGCAAGGCGAAGATGAATGAAATTCGATGAACCTTAGTGGAGTAAAGCTAGCCGTGAGAAGTCAGCCGATGTCATAGTACCTAAGTCACGAGTGGCTATGGGGAAGGACTGAATCGTGCAGTGCAACAGTAAATGACAGCTACCTTGAGAATGTAAAAGTCAGATGTCCATATGGAGCTCTTCATCCACTACGATAGGACGGAATCCAACAATAGGGTGAAAGTGACGTGTTTGATGGGATGGCTGAAAACAACTTGCCACACACCGTGAGTTGAGAAAGCACGAAACCGCCGTATGCCGAACGGCATGTACGGTGGTGTGGGAGGCCGGAAAACGATAGTAGGAGGAAAACTTCTGCATCGTTTTCCTCCTACCCGATTTGAAATGAAAGTCGTTTTTCGTCTCGATTTTTCAATGGAAGATCGGAATCAAAAATAGTTGTAGAAAAGAGCTCTTGTTTTTATTCTTTTGGCAGGATAAATGATTCTTTTTTTGTCTGCTGGCGAAAAAATGGTAATTTTACAGTCCTAATAATTGAAAAATAATGACTGTTTTCATCGTGATTATATTTCTCTTTGGTTATTTTCTAATAACTATGGAGAGTAGTTTGAAAATAAACAAAACTGCGATAGCACTTCTTTTATGTGTTGCTTGTTGGATACTCTATATGATTAATAGTGATGTCTATGTTGATTTGTTTCATGCAACTGATTTTTTGCAGTGGAAAAGTAAGCTTGAAGAAGGTGTTGTTGGAACGCCGACCTCATATGTGATCAATAAGATTTTTATTGCTCATGTAGGTGATACGAGTGAGATAATTTTTTTCTTATTGGGGGCGATGACAATTGTAGAAGTTGTTGATGCAAATGGAGGATTTGATTTTGTACGTGAGAAGGTAAAAACAAAGAGTCAACGAGCTCTGTTGTGGCGTCTCACTTTTATGACGTTTTTTATTTCAGCTGTTTTGGATAATCTCACTACAACGATTGTGATGATTATGGTGCTGCGAAAGTTGGTTCCGCAACGTGAAATTCGTTTGCGTTATGCAGGGATGATTGTATTGGCAGCAAATGCCGGTGGGGCATTTTCTCCTATCGGTGATGTGACTACGATTATGTTGTGGATTAAAGGAAATATTTCCACTTTAGGCGTACTTAAAGAGGTTTTCTTACCTGCAGTTGCTTGCATTGTTATTCCGTTGTTACTTGTTCAGCGCAAGTTGGAAGGAACAGTAGACAATGGGGATGAAACAGTAAATGGTAAGCTTATTAATCAATATGATTTCTCTAGGCGTCAGCGTCATGCCGTATTCTATGTAGGTGTAGTAGGACTTGTACTTGTCCCTGTCTTTCGTAGTATAACGGGGCTGCCTCCTTTTATGGGTATTATTCTTGTCCTCTCTCTGCTGTGGATCATGACGGAACTTTTCTATAAATGCCATCGCGTAGAACCTCGCATTTCCCATCGAGTAGGTAATATACTCCATTCGATAGATCTTTCAACCATATTGTTTTTTCTGGGAATATTGATGTCTGTTGCAGCTTTGCAGGAAACGGGTGTACTTTCAGCGTTGGGAAGTAAATTGGAAACCATATCGGGTGGTAATGCATACGTTGTTACGGGAGCCATCGGGCTGACTTCTTCTATTGTTGATAATGTACCGCTGGTTGCTTCATGTATGGGTATGTACAATATTGCTACTCCAGCTGCAGCTCTTGCAACTCCGCAACTGGCCAGTTTCGTGCAGGACGGTACGTTTTGGCAGTTGTTGGGTTATTGTGCAGGTACGGGTGGTAGTATTCTTATTATTGGCAGTGCAGCAGGTGTAGTTATGATGGGGCTCGAAAAAATCACTTTCGGTTGGTATTTGAAGCATTTCAGCCTGTTGGCTCTTGCTGGGTTCTTGTCTGGAATGTTGGTCTATTGGCTGGAGAAGGTTTTTCTGTTCTAGAATATTCAATCCGAAAAATTCTTTGCACATACATCTTGTTGTGATTAGACACTATTAATGAAAATTTTTTATTTTACGGCTACTGGTAATTCGCTACATGTTGCTCTCAGTCTGGGAGGCGAAGTCTTGTCTGTGGTGAAGTGTCTGAAAAATGGCTTACTTTGTCATAAAGCAGAAGCGATAGGTTTTGTTTTTCCGGTGCATTTTGGTCAGGTTGCACCACCGATGATAGAGTTTTTGAAAGTGGCAAATTTGCAGGCTCATTATTTTTTTTCGATTGCTACGTATGGTCATTATCCAGCCAATGCTCTGGGACAATTTCATTCATTGCTAAAAAAAAGAGGTCTGATAGCGGATTATGAATGTGGAGTGGAAATGGTGGATACATGGTTGCCGCGATTTAATGTTGAGAAAGAAATTAGATTACTCCCGCGTCGTAGGGTAGAAGAGCGTGTATGCAAAATTCGTATGGACATCGAAAACGGTCGAAAAAAAGTTCTGCCATTTGAAATTCTTCCATTTATCGTCACTTTTTTTGAAAAACGGATAAAATATCGGAATATTTGCGGTAAATTTTATGTCAGTAAGGCTTGTAATGGCTGTGCTATTTGCCGGAATGTGTGTTCTCAAGAGAATGTCGAAATAGTAGCAGGTCTACCTAAATTTGGCTATTCTTGCATTTCTTGTCTGGCTTGTGTCCACCTATGCCCACAACAAGCCATTCATTTTCAGGGAGAAAAAAGTGTGGCGCGTTTTCATCATCCTGAAATTTCCATATATCAATTAATGAATAGTATCAAATAGATTCACTTCTCTTTGGATTATTTGATTATCATCAGTTTTTAAGCCATCGCTGGTTCTGTGAATTTTAATTGTTTTCTGAAATGCTTCCCTTAAAGGCATTTTAAGGAATCACAGCATTTCTCAAAATAGATGTGTTGCTAGTATTGGATGACAAAGGCCGATCCTTTTGTAGTAGTATTCTTTGAAGTAGAAATTATATTTTAACGTACTGAATGATATGGAATAGTTATAACATGCATAGATTTTGAAGTTGGTTTTGAAAGTGCCCTATACAAGCGTAGAAATGTTTTTTAGTCCAATACCCAGATAAGATTTATTCTGAGCAGAAAGTTAAGGCTTTTATTCATCCTTTTTGGTCAGGAAAAATACGCTTAATGTGTTGTCCTTCCTTGTGCCCAATCATAAGTGGAACGTTTTCTACCGTTATATTACTGGTGTCTAGTCCGAGGGATTTTTCTTCTGTGACTCCTAGATGTTTGATAAGGCTGTAAAGGTTCATGATGAGATTGTCTACTGCACTGGCGGAATTTGAGTGGTAATAGATGCGGTGAATCACGATGAAACGAAAATCTCCGGGAATGCCTTTTTCTCGAAGCGAAGGATAACCGCTGGTGATGTCAAATTCATTATTTTTTACAAGGTCTTCTATGATTTGACGTAGATAAAGAGTCATATAAGGTTGTACTCGAAAACCTATACGTACGTTGATCCGAAAAAGTGTATCCGGAATAAGAGGTGTGAATGTATATTCCAATGTATTAGGTTCGTCGAGATGTTCAAAATGAAATAGCCAATAATGATCTGCGCGTTTGGGCTGTTTATTGATAATGGAGTAAACCACTTTACCTTCCATTAGTTCGGAACGGTCAGAACGACTTACATAAACTAGATTGGTAGCATATTTAGGTATGGAGGTATCAGCTTTAATATCTGATATAATGTCAAAATAGTTTTTGATTTCATGAAATTGTAAACGACTTCGGCGAATAATCAGGGCATGATACCAGATAAACATGATGATAAAGAAAATACTGGCCATTAAAATTGTAAACCATCCACCGTGCATGAATTTGAACATGTTCGCCGTTAGAAAAGAGCTTTCGATAGATACGAAAATGATGAAAAATGGAATGACAAAAACCAAACTGATTTTTTTCTGACGGAGATAAGTTGTGAGAAGAAGAGTTGTCATGAGCATGGTAATCGTGATGGAAAGACCATAGGCTGCTTCCATTTGTCCGGAAGTTCTAAAAAGAAGAATGGTGATTATGCAGGAAATATAAAGAACAATGTTGACCGAAGGAATGAAGACTTGTCCTTTAATATTTGTGGGATATTTAATTTTAAGATTGGGCCAGAAATCTAAATTCATAGCCTCACTGAAAATGGTAAAAGAGCCACTGATAAGAGCCTGACTGGCAATGACTGCAGCGAAGGTAGCCATTAAAATGCCGAAAATTAGAAAATCGCGTGGCATAATCGCATAAAATGGATTGACGTCAGGTCCAATGGTACCGGCGTGCGCGATAATCCATGCCCCCTGTCCTAAATAGTTGAGGATGAGCATTAATTTTACATATAACCAAGCTATAGCGATGTTCTTTTTACCACAATGACCAAGGTCCGAATAAAGTGCTTCTGCTCCTGTCGTACAAAGGAAAACGGCACCGAGAATGAGAAACCATCCAGGAGAAGAGAGGAGCAGATGGATTGCATAGTATGGATTAAAAGCTTTGAGAATGGGTAGAAATTGAGAAATGTGAATGCCGCCCAAAATGCCTAGCATAAGAAACCAAAAAAACATGATTGGGCCAAAAGATTTGCCGATGGCGCTCGTCCCGAATTGTTGAATAAAAAAAAGTACAGAAATGATGGCGATACTGATAGGAACGGTGGGTGTCGACGTGTTAATGGTACTAAGTCCTTCAATGGCAGATACTACCGTAATGGAAGGGGTGATGATACCATCTGCTACCAGTGTGCTGGCTCCGATAATCGCGATGATGTAAAGCCATTTACGTCCGCGTTTCCTGACAAGAGCATAGAGGGCGAGAATTCCTCCTTCTCCCTTGTTATCTGCATTAAGAGCGATAAGTACGTATTTTATGGATGTTTGTAATGTGAGAGTCCAGATGATACATGACAATGCCCCAATAATATAATTCGCATCATACACGGAATTGGCGTATAAAATGGTTTTCATGACGTAGAGAGGCGACGTACCGATGTCACCGAAAACAATGCCTAGGGTGACCAGTAGGCCTATAGCTGAAAATCGATGAACCTTTGACTGAGAGGATGGATTCTGAATTTGTGTCATATTTTAGGGAATGATTACATGGAACACTAAAATCGTGTGGCTTGAAAAATCGTTGCTCGAGTAAAACATTTTATGATGGTGCAAAAGTACACAGAATATAATTGTTTCTAACTTTTTAGTAAGACAAAAAATTATTTGAACACCAATAATGTGATAAATGATGTTGCCTATGTGATATAAAATGCATAACTCCAAATATATGGAAATAGTATTTGTCAAGGCAATCAGGTAATATAAGTTTGATAAAAACTTCTTTTTCCAGATTCTGAACTTGTGGCATGTGACCGTGTTTATCGGGGCATAAAGAATGTTTGGGAGTAAAAATTCTGATACCCGGAAGGCCAAAAAAAACGGATTCCTATCGAAAGAAAAAGAAGCAGCACAAGTTATTTTGCCACAGGGCAGCGATAGAACCTACAATCGGGCACTTATAATTTGATCATCGTTTGTCACGCAACTTTCTCAAGGGTGTTGCGGGGGATGTCATGAACTTATTGCTTGCGGCAGCTGCTTTCAACTTCAAAAGAGCCATGAATGCTCTTTTGTGCTTCATTTTGAAATGTCTGTTGACACAAAAAACACAACCAATTTCAGTTGTAACTTCTGTTACAAAATAAAATACCCACATCTTAAGGACCGACTATTTAGAATTTACCATATCATCCTTGTACTCTCACACCCCCGAATCTGACACGACTTTTGAGACCTCCCATCTATTTAAAACGAATGACCACTTCAGAAAAACAAATCACAACCTATTTTTGACGAATGACCACGTAGGAAAAAATCAAGTTGTTGTCGTTCCGACGAGAAAAATTGCAGGAATTCGGAAGGTCGGTAAATGCCTGCTCTCTCACAGCTGAAATGGATCTCGTACCAAATAAATTTGTAGAGACTGCATTACATCTCGTTCGGAAGCAAAAACACTCGCAATCATCCATAGCGAGGGGAGTAAAGCTGCACATTACGCTATTGCATTGAAGCGCTGAAAATGCCCAACTGCCGGCAAACTTGAGGAGAAAAGCGATTTTATTCAACAAAAAATGTATGGAAAAATATCATGTGAGACAAAATATCAGCATTCCCCTATTTTTATTGTTTATTATTTCTTACATTTGTAATCAAACAATGGCAATGGTCAATCAATGACAATCCTATCAAATATGGTACTTGAAGAAAAAATTAATCAGACAGAACCTGCCCAAAAATTAGCAAAAGTTTCAATCAAACTAATACCTCTATCTGCAAACTCTGACAAACTGATTTATTATTGCCACTCCAAACAGGCGGGCTTCTGTGCCTCCGTTCCTGTGAGTCGCATCGCCGAACTTGATGATGTCTTCACCCCGGGTCGTTACGTAGGAATGCCGGAGGAAGACGATGATTTCGATTTTGCCGAACGTTTTACTGCCCTCAAAGCTGAGTTTGAAGAGCAACTCAAAGAAGAAGCACGCTTGAACGAACTGATTAAGGCCAATCTCGCCAAGATTGAGATTCCCGAAAAGAAAGAATATGGAACAAAGTAATATCATCATCTACCAGACACTCGACGGAAAGACTTCCGTGGACGTGAAGTTGGAAAATGAAACCGTGTGGCTGAACGTGAACCAAATGGCCACTCTCTTCGATAGAGATGAAAAGACCATTAGGAAGCATATCAACAATGTTTTTTCTGAAAAAGAATTAGACAAGGTGAACAACACGCATTTTTTGCGTGTTGTTGGAGTTAAACAACCTGTGGCGTTTTATTCACTTGACGTAATCATCTCTATCGGCTACCGCGTCAAGAGTCAGCGGGGCACGCAGTTCCGCATCTGGGCAAACAGCGTAGTGAAAGACTATCTGATAAAGGGCTATGCCATTAATGATAAAATCACTTCTCAGAAATACGAGGAACTGAAACAGCTCGTTCACATCTTAGGCCGTACTGTTCAAAATCAAATTATTGCTGTCCGATAAAACTTTTTGAGGAGTAACAAGAAAGGGCTGAATTCATTTCTGAGTTCAGCCCAAAATGTGTTATTTTTGCCTTTACCAGAAGAAAAACTAACACATGAGTAAAAGTACACATTTTAGCGGACAGCCGCTCTATAGTCAGGT
>Ga0183100_1000751_pt1 | contig 21236 bp, 22 predicted proteins | sample Biomet2_FD_127789 | JGI IMG/M metagenome (GOLD analysis project Ga0183100, IMG submission 127789) | Microbial communities from bioreactor (seeded with anoxic lake sediment) at LBNL, California, USA - Biofuel metagenome 2 | ecosystem: Engineered > Bioreactor > Anaerobic > Unclassified ...
TTGGAGAAATTGTGACGGGTAAAGTGGTTAACATTATGCCGTTTGGTGCCTTTGTAGAAATCGAGAGAGGCAAATCAGGTCTGGTTCACATTTCAGAAATCGCTTCAGATTATGTGAAAAATATTGCAGATTATTTAAAAGTGGGCGACAGCGTAAAAGTCAAAGTTATTTCTGTTGATCCGGCTGGAAAGATTAGTCTTTCCATCAAAAAAGCAGTAGCACCGACAGATGCTCCGCCTAAAAAACCGACTCACGACAGACCTCGCGTTTCAAGGCCTGTGGATTGGTCTTCTCCTTCAAAAGGCGGCACGACTGAATTATCTTTTGAAGATAAGATGAACCGTTTCAAAAGTGACAGCGATGAAAAAATGCAAGCCTTAAAACGTAGCATGGATTCTAAACGAAGTGGCGGATATAAAAGATAAAAGAATTTTTTTAAAATAACATATAGCCGCGGCTATATGTTATTTTATTATGGATAAAGGAGTCATAGCATGAAACTTTCTGACAGTCTAATCCATCTCACATTACCGGATACCTATCGCATTATCGCGATTAGTGATGTGCACGCGAATGCACCTGCCCTCAAAAGGGTGTTAGAGAAAGTGGTATTTGATAAAGGCGACATTTTAATATTTTTGGGCGATATGTTTGAGAGAAATCCCTATTTTGATGAAACGATAGCCATTGCCCAATCGCTCAGAAATAAGGAGAACGTCTATTTTATCCGTGGAAATTGGGAATGCTTTGTTTTTTCTCTAAATTACCATCGATTTAATAAATTCTACGACAAAGACCGCACGCTTTTTACCCATTGGGCTAATCAGATGGGGCTTTCTCCTATTTGTGAAGAGAATTTTGAAGAAATCAAAACAATTCTATATAACACCCACAAAGAGTTTTTGAATTGGACTTTTTCGTTGCCGCTCGGTGTTGAAACGGATGATTTTGTCTTTGTGCATGCGGGTCTTGAGGATATTCCCAATTGGCGTGATAGCGAAGAGGACAAGGTCATTAGAAACTGGGATTATATTTTAGGTAGTCAGCCGACCGACAAATGGGTGGTCGCCGGTCATGTTCCCTCCTCGTGCTATGCGCTAAGCGGCATGACGGCTCTACCCATCATCAATAGGGAAAACCACATTGTCTTAACCGATGGCGGAACCGGCATTACACCATATGGTCAGGTTAATGCGTTCATCGCCGAAAAAAAGAATGGCAAGTTAAAGCTAAGCTATGAATTTGCTGACGAGTTTCCTGTAAAAACCGCGAACCAAAATTATGTCCCCCCCTTCAATCTACAAGTAAAAACAGACTGGAGGGATATTTATTTTGACGTGATAAATCGTGGCAAAAATTTTACGTATGCTACTCTTAAATTAAGTCAAAGACCCATCTACATCAAAAATGAGTATATCGCAATGAAACAAGATAAACCGAGTGCGGCCAATTGCATGTGCAATCTGCTATCCGTGCAAAAAGATGAAGAACTTTCTATTGCTGATGATACTTGCTCGGGCTACGCTCTAGCCAAAAAACAAAATGGCGAAATCGGATGGATTTCGCATTCGATTTTATCATAACGCCTTAGGGCGTTATTTTTTTCCACAGTTTCGTCAATTGCCAGTAGGTTTTATACACATTTTATCCTCTTTTCGAATATCCTAGTAGTACTCATGAAAGGAGTGATATTTGTGGAAGGAACCTATCAAATTGAATATCAAAGTCCCTTTGATTCTGGAAAAGCTATCTTGCAGTTAACAGAGAAAGACGACGTTTTATTAGGCAAACTATCCATCCATGAGAAAGATTTTGAATTGACGCATGGTGAACAAGATCAAAATCGATTTAATTTTACCGGAAAGTTCTCCATTTTAGGTATCGATATTGCCTATATGATACGGGGTATTGTAAACGATAATATTTTAAATGCGAAAGTACATACGGCACTAGGTGTGATAGTCGCTACCGGATTCAAAATTAAATAAACCTTGCTTTATTGAAAAAAACATTATATAATAGAAATCGAAAATTGTATAGGACAGTTCGTAACCATCCTGTCGGTAAACAAAACTATGGAACTTCTGCTATCAAATAATAGCAGTTAATTTGCATGGATAAGGAACCGGTTTCGGTTCCTTTTTTTTATGCTCAAAGGAGGTGAAAAAGTGAATCTGCAAAGTAAAACAAAAAAAATAACACGCTCTGCCATTATCATGGCTTTATATATTGTCCTGATGTACCTGACACAGTGGTTTGCCTTTGGGCCTGTCCAAATTCGTGTGGCTACATCCCTTTACGCTATTGCTTATTTTGACCCATTTTTAATTATACCGCTTGGTCTTTCCAATTTACTGTCCAATACATTTTTCGGTGGTCTCGGCCCGGTTGATATTCTAGGCGGCGGCATCGTGGGAATCATCACATCCAGTCTTACCTATCTTGTCGGCAAATTCCGGTTAAACAAGTGGTTTGCCGCCATTCCCATTATACTCGTTCCAGGGCTTGGCGTTTCCGTCTGGCTATCGATACTCCTCAAAATACCGTACGCCATTATGGCAACCAACCTGCTTCTTGGGCAAATCATTCCGGGAATTATCGGCGTGTTGCTCATCAAATTCTTATCAAAAAAAGAGGTGCTCTAAATTGTCTCAATCAAATAAAAATGACCTTAACAATTTAAAAAACTTAGGCTCTGCCCAAACCACTTACTGCGATAATTACACACCAGAGGTTTTGGAGAAATTCCCCAACAAACATAGTGACCGCGACTATTTCGTCAAGTTTAATTGCCCTGAATTCACCACGTTGTGCCCCAAAACCGGACAACCCGATTTTGGCAACATCACGATTTCGTATGTGCCAGATGAATCTTTAGTCGAAAGCAAGTCGCTCAAGCTCTATTTATTTAGTTTTCGCAATCATGGCGATTTCCATGAGGACTGCATCAATATCATTTTGAATGATTTAGCGGCACTTCTTTCGCCAAAATACATCGAAGTTTGGGGCAGATTTTTGCCCCGCGGCGGTCTATCCATCGATCCCTATGTAAACTTTGGCAAAAAGGGAACGGAGTGGGAAACTGTCGCCAAAACAAGGCTTTTTAGCCACGATATGTATCCAGAAAAAGTTGATAATCGCTAAAAAAGTTCCCCCCGTTCAAGGGGGGAACTTTTTTTATTCTTCCACAAAGTGCCCTTTAAAATATTCGCTCTTATCTTGCTCACCAATGAGGCGCAGCACGCGGCATGGATTGCCCGCTGCCACCACATCAGACGGAATATCATGCGTGACGACACTTCCCGAACCAATCACCACATTGTCGCCAATCGTGATATTGGGATTCACGATCGTGCCTCCGCCAATCCACACATTACTGCCGATGGTGATGGGAAACGCATACTCCAAATCTTGATTTCGCAATCTAGCATCCACGGGATGCCCCGCTGTATACAGGCTCACGCCGGGGGCGAAAAACACATTGTCACCAATCGTAACCTTTGCGCAGTCTAAAATGGTTAGGTTGTAATTGGCGTAGAATTTCTCCCCAATATGAATGTTATAGCCATAATCACAATAAAAAGGCGGCTCAACATAAAATTCTTTTTTTGTACTACCTAAAATCTCTTTTAATAGGGGACTAGAAAAAAGGCTCTCCTCATAATCGGTATTGTTGTAGGTAGAGAGTACCTTTTTCGCTCTTTTTCTATCTTCAAAAAGCTCATTTCCAGCAATGTATAATTTTCCACTCATCATTTTTTCTCTCTCTGTCATACTACCTCTCCTTATCTTTTGTTAGTATAAATGATTCTCTTTTCAAGGTCAATATATTAAACAAAAATACCACGCATTCTACTAAAATCCTGACGTGTTACCGAGCCGGTTATAATGAGAAACATAAAATAGAACGAAGATGTCAGCAGCATTTGCACGATGATAAAAGCGGTAGGCCCTAAATTAGATGCAATCTCCCCTGCTATGAATCCGCTCAAAAAGGCAGCGGCTACCACGCATATAATTGGTTTTACGAGCCAACCCATTAAATTGAGTTTAAAAGACGTCACCATGATAAGCCGCCTGATGCTCAAGAGCATGTTAAGTAGCTCACTTATGTAAATGACAACGACGTATCCCCAGATACCCATCACAGGAAGCAAAATGTATACCAAAACGACGCTAACGAACGCATCAATGATGTTGTAGCGCATAGAGGCTACCTGCTCATTTAGCCCCTTGAGCATGCCATCTACGACGGTATCTAAATACATCGCGATTACAAGCGGAGCAAAAATCAAAATAAAGTGTCCGACATTAGCATTTTGGTAAATCATATCGCCTAATTTTTCAGCATAGAAGACGAATATGCCAGCTATCCCCACCGAAAATAGCAACGTGAATTTTAATATACGCGTGATGATGGAACGAATCTGTTCGATATCGTTATGTTCGCGGCATTCTGCCATTTCCGGAATTAACAGACTCGCAAATGAGGTAAGCAGCGCCGACGGGAAAAAAATAATGGGCATCACCATGCCGTGTATAATACCGTACTCGGATAACGCTAATCGCTTATTGACACCCGATTTTTCCAAACCAATTGGTATCATGATATGCTCCATGGTGACTAGTCCTGAACGTACATAGGAGCTAAGCGCGATAGGTACGGCAATCGAAAACATTTTTCTAGAAAGATGCCTACCCGATTTTGCTTTGCTGTTTACCGCGTTATACTTTCGGGTTTCTAGCAAATAGAGAACATATAAATAAATTGTGGACAAAATTTCTGCGATCGAACCACCACCCACAATGGCGAGGCAGGCATATTCAAGTCCAGGCGGCATGAGAAAATTGAGTGCATACACACTAATCATGATTTTCAAAATTTGTTCCATGATTTGGCTACTTGCACTCTTGAAAACGCGTCTCACCGCGGTAAAATATCCGGAAATTACCGCAGACAGTGACATAAACGGCATCATGATTCCCAAAGCGTAAAGTGACTTGACAGTTCGCGCATCACGAAGCCAAACCGTCCCGATATGCTTTCCAAAAATCAAAAGGAGAATAAATGTGAGCGTACCAAATGACACACCATATAAAGTGCACCTTCGCATAATTCGTTTTAAAGATTTTTCACCATGTGCCAATTCTTCCGCCACCATACGCGTAGTACAGAACCCGATACCGGAGATGGACAGCGTGATGGCAAAGAAAAAAATGGACATGATTAGCTGATAAATGCCCATGGCACTGGTACCGATTTTTTTGGAGATATACACACTATATGATACGCCCACAAACTGTAATAATAATGATGTTCCCGTTAAAATGAGTGTATTTAGAATAAACTTCTTTCCTCGTCTCAAGCATACTCTTCCTTCCCTATACAACTTGTATACCCCAAATATATGAGAAATCAGGGAAAGAAAGAACGCAAAAAAAGAGCACCTTGCCTAAGGCAGAGTACTCTTTTTTAAATATCGCTATTTTACTTACATTTTATCCGGTGCTGTTACCGCTAAGATAGACAAAACATTTTGAATCGTCATCCTCGTTGCATCAATTAACTTGACACGCGCATCACGACAAGCTTCATCCTCACATTTCACGCGGCATGCGTTATAGAACGAATGGAACGCACTCGCAAGTGACGACGCGTAATGCGTTAAACGGCTCGGTTCATACGTTTCAGCGGCAATGCGGATTTCTTCAGGGAAATCGGCTAATTGTTTCAAAAGAGCTAGCTCCTGCTCTTCTTTTAACGTGTTCACATCAATATCCGAGAAAGGCTTAACCGTGATGCCTTCCTTATCCAAAATATTTAAGATGCTACAAATACGCGCATGGGCATATTGTACATAGAAAACTGGATTTTCATTGGATTCCTTCACAGCCAAATCCAAATCAAAATCAAGGTGCGACCCCGACTGACGGAGCACAAAAAAGTAACGAGCCGCATCGATACCAATATCCTCGATTAATACATCCAGACTGACCGCTTTACCAGTACGTTTGCTCATTTTAACCGGTTTTCCGTCAGACATCAGTTTCACGAGCTGCATGATAATAATATCGAGTTTGTCAGGATCGACGCCAATTGCCTGCATAGCGCCTTTCATACGAGCGACGTGACCATGATGGTCCGCTCCCCAAATATTAATGACCTTATCAAAATGACGCGTTTTGAATTTATTCGCGTGATACGCAATATCCGCCGCAAAATACGTGGGAATCCCGTTGGCACGAACCAATACATCGTCTTTTTCTGAGCCAAACTCGGTGGATTTAAACCAAATAGCATCCTCTTTTTCATAGGTATAGCCGCTCTTTTTTAAACTTTCGATAACATTTTCAAGTTCCCCGCTCTTATAAAGCGTGCTTTCACGGAACCACACATCATAGGAAATGCGATAATCGTCAAGAGTTTTCTTCATAAATTCAATATTGCGCGGAAGCGCAAAATCGACAAGTGCCTGTTTCCTTTGCTCAGACGGCTTATTCACATACGCATCGCCATTTATTTCTATAAATTCTTTGGCACGCACACGAATATCCTCGCCCTGATAGCCATCCTCTGGGAACACAACTGCATCTTCGCCCAAAAGTTCCTGCAAATAACGTGCCTCAAGCGAAATTCCAAACTTTTCAATCTGATTGCCAGCATCGTTCACATAAAATTCTTTGGTGACATCGTATCCTGCCCAAGTAAGAATATTCGAAAGCGAATCGCCCAAAGCACCGCCACGCGCATTCCCCATGTGCATAGGGCCTGTCGGATTGGCACTAATAAACTCGATCATCACTTTTTTGTGGTCGCCGATATTGATTGCACCATATTTACTACCTTGGCTTTCAACATCCGCTAAAACTTCATATAAATACGATGGATTTAAGTAGAAATTGATAAATCCGGCGCCAGCTACTTCCACCTTGTCCACAAACGGCAAAGAAATATGTTTCATCATCTCTTCTGCAATCATGCGCGGCGCTTTTTTTAAAGTTTTGGCTAATACCATGGCCGCATTGGCAGAAAAATCGCCATGTTCTTTTTCTCTGGGCACTTCAATATTAAAGGTAGGAACCTGCGCCTCTTGCCCCAATGTTTCTGCTGCCAGGCATGCCGCATCAGATACAGCTGTATACAGCTGCTGTTTTACTTTTTCTATGAGTGTCATCACTTATTGCTCCTTTTTTTCTACGGTTATCTTTAAACACGTCTTTAATTTTTCTTCTCCAATGGAAATATCATAATCCATCTCTAAATAAAACCCATCAGGGTTCTCGGAAAACTCAATTTTCCGAGTGAAAACTTCCACATTTAAAATGCCATACACCAATCGATAATTGGTTTCGGTTTTTTCGTTTATATGATACACAAGTCGCGCACTAACAGCGCCACTTCGCGTCACGGTCACACCATCTTTTGCTATAATAAGTTGCACCTTGTTTTCCGCATGACCGTTCTCGTCGCGCTCATGATACAGCACATAATATTTATCGCCTTTCTTCGTATAAAAGGCCTCTTCATTTGATAAACTTGACTGTTCCTCTCCCATCACTACTTGGGTAGAGTGAATCGTCAGTTTGGCATTAGTATTGTTCAATGTCAATTTTTTTCACCTGCTCTGTAATATCTTGGCCTAAAAACAAACTACCTACTTTTGAAAAATCCTGCACACTATCGCTCACATAATATTGAAAACGCCCTTTTTGCTCACTAGGAGCTTTCGTATTCTCTTTTTGGAGTAAACTTTCTACAAACACAGCTGTATGTTCACCAGGATCAATCAAAACTACATCTTTTCCCATTATATCAGCAATGACTTCTGAAAGCAACGGATAATGCGTACAACCTAAAATAAGCGTATCAATTCCTTTTTCTTTAAGCGGCAACAAATACTTTTTCGCCGCCAAATAAGCGATTTCATCATGTAAACAACCATTTTCGACGAGCGGCACGAATAGTGGGCAAGCCATAGGATACGTCTCAATCGAGCTATCCTGCTTATGCATAATCGTCTCATACGATTTGCTTTTTATCGTTCCCTGCGTTCCTAAAATGCCGACTTTTTTATTGCGGGTGGCGGAAGCCGCCGCATTGGCTGTCACTTCCACCACTCCACAGATGGGAAAATTCTCTTTTACTAGATGCGGCAATGCTACGGAACTAGCCGTCCCACAAGCGACCACAACGAGTTTCACCGGAAATGTTTTCAAAAAGCGAATATCACTTTCTGTATAGCGTATAATCGTCTCTTCGGAGCGCGTACCATAAGGAACTCTGGCCGTATCCCCAAAATAAATCATGTTCTCCTGGGGAAGTTTTGCCATCAAATGCCGCATGACTGATAACCCGCCCAATCCTGAATCAAATACTCCGATACAATCGTTTTTCAAAACTACACATCCTTACTTACTTATCTTGTGCCAAATGAATCAGCCTATCAATCAATTCCGTTTGGGGGATACCCGCTTCTTCGAATAATTTTGGATACATACTAATATCGTTAAATCCCGGAATGGTGTTGATTTCATTAATCATGACTTCGCCATCACGGTCTCTAACGAAGAAATCCACGCGCGACATACCCGCACAATCAGCCGCCTTATAGGCAATAGAGGCGCGCTCGCGAATGATTTCCGCCGTCTTCTCAGGAAGTTCTGCTGGAATAATAAGCTGAGCGCTATCGTTTTCGTACTTTTTATCATAATCATAAAAGCCGTCTGGACTCACGATTTCGCCGACGCCTGAAACCGTCAAATCATCGTTTCCTAAAACCGCACACTCCACTTCCCTGCCCACGATACATTCCTCAATCAAAATGAAACTATCGTGTTTCATAGCAAGTGTGAGTGCCTCTTTAAGTTCGCTCCTGTTTTTCACGATGCTTACACCGACAGAAGATCCGGCATTGGCCGGTTTTACTACGCAATGGCAAGAAAATTCTTTATCGATGCGCGATACGGCCTCATCAAAGTTCGATTTTAATTCTGAATCCTTAAAATAAATCCATCTAGCTTGGGGAAGGCCCACATAATCAAACACCATGTTTGCATAAACCTTGTTCATGCAAATAGCAGAAGCGCACATATGCGGTGCTACGAAAGGAATACCAGCTAATGTTAATAATCCTTGCATTGTTCCATCCTCGCCATTTTTGCCGTGTAGTACGGGGAAGCACACATCAACATATCTATGTATGGTTTCTTCGCTCTTTTCCATAATGAGTCCATGCACGGAGCGATCTGGCGACAAATAAGATTTGGTAAGACGCCTGGGGTCTTCTGACCAGGTTACATCTTTTAAATGGGCGGCATCACCGGTATATTGATACCATTCACCTTTTTTGGTAATGCCCACCAAAATAATATTGTATTTCTCCTTGTCGATATACGAAAAAACATTGTAGGCCGATCGACAGGAAACTTCGTATTCTGATGACATACCGCCGAATAAAATACAGACGGTTAACTTTTTATTCATGATTATCCTCCTAATTGACTAAAAGACTCTAATGATTTCTATGCGTGAATCTTAACAAACATATCTTATTTTACTCTTTTAAGGCTCGTTTTTCAAGGGAATCTTCTCATAAAATCTCACGCCATTCCTAATAGAATATTGTATATTTATTCAGTAAAATTCTATTTGTTTTCAGTAAGAGCAGCAAATCTCATACTACCACCATGACAAATGGCGATTGCGAGCGCATCTGCTGCATCATCTGGCTTTGGAATTGACTTTAGATTAAGAAGCATTTTCACCATGTTCTGCACCTGTAATTTATCCGCACGCCCATAGCCTGCCACCGCCTGTTTCACCTGAAGCGGCGTATATTCAAACACGGGTATGTCACGAAGTGCGGCACATAATAAGCATACCCCTCTCCCCTGTCCCACGGCAATTGCCGTTTTGGCATTGTTGTTAAAGAAGAGTTCCTCCACGGCTACAGCCTTTGGATCATACTTATCAATCAAAAAATTTAGCCCCTCGTATACCTTTTTGAGCCTATCCGCAAGCGGCGTATGCGCTTTGGTTGTCACCGCTCCATAGTCGATGCAGGTGGCTTTGTTACCTGCATATTCAATCACGCCATAGCCGACTATGGCAATGCCGGGATCTATTCCCATAATAATCATAAAAATCCTCACTTTTTGCTTGCATATTATTCTAGTTTGATGTATAATGATACAAAAGTAACATTACACAAATCATTATTATCTATTTTAACACATTAGGGAGGATTTTTAAATATGAGCAAAGAAAAAGTTGTATTAGCCTATTCGGGTGGTTTGGATACATCCATCATCATTCCGTGGTTAAAAGAAAATTACGATTATGAAGTTATCGCCGTTGCTGGTAATGTTGGACAAGGTGAAGAACTAGAGCCTTTGAAGGAAAAAGCCATCAAAACGGGCGCTTCCAAAATCTATATCGAAGATTTGACCGACGAATTCGTAGCTGACTTCATTTACCCAACCATCAAAGCTGGTGCGGTATATGAGAAAAAATATTTACTCGGTACTTCTTTTGCAAGACCGTGTATTGCCAAACGTTTAGTCGAAATCGCTAAAAAAGAGGGCGCCACCGCTATCTGTCACGGCTGTACTGGAAAAGGTAACGATCAGGTGCGTTTCGAATTAACCATTAAAGCGCTGGCTCCTGAAATGAAAATCATCGCTCCATGGCGTATTTGGGATTTGAAATCTCGTGAAGACGAAATCGATTATGCTGAAAAACACGGCATTTCTGTTCCCGTTACAAAGAAAGACAACTATTCCATGGATCGTAACATCTGGCATTTAAGCCACGAAGGCATGGATTTAGAAGATCCGGCTAACGAGCCTGATTATGATAAAATTCTAAAACTCATGGTTTCTCCAGAAAAAGCTCCCGATAAAGCAACTTATGTAGAAATCGGATTTGAAAAAGGCGAAGCTGTTACGTTAGGCGGCAAGAAACTTAACCCTACCGAAATGGTAACTGCCTTAAATAAAATTGGCGGCGAGAACGGCATCGGTATCGCTGACCTCGTTGAAAACCGTTTGGTTGGCATGAAGTCACGTGGTGTTTACGAAACACCAGCCGGCACTATTCTATATTATGCACATAATGAATTAGAGTACCTCACACTTGACAAAATGACCATGCACTACAAAGAAGAGATTGCTATCAAATATGGTGAACTCGTATATGACGGAAACTGGTATACCCCACTTCGTGAAGCTTTAGATGCATTTGTGGATAGCACACAGCAGACCGTTACGGGAAATGTTCGCCTCAAATTATACAAAGGCAATATCATGTCTGCAGGTTCCACTTCACCATATAGCTTGTACGATGAAGATATCGCTACTTTCAGCGAAGATGAAGTTTATGACCAAAAAGATTCCGCTGGATTCATCAATTTGTATGGTCTGCCATTAAAGGTTCGTGCGATGATGATGAAAAAGCACGAAAATAAATAAGAAATTTACCAAAGAACTTTAATAGGAAAGCAGTAGCCCACCGCTGCTGCTTTCTTTTCTATAAGGAGGAAACGTTATGAAGTTATGGGGCGGCAGATTTTCAAAGGCCACCGACAAAAATGTCGATGATTTTAACTCTTCCATTCGTTTTGATGCGCGTCTTTATGAAGAAGACATCACAGGAAGCATCGCCCATGCCAAAATGCTGGGCAAACAGAACATTATCCCCAAAGAGGATAGCGAAAAAATCGTAAAAACGTTGGGCGAAATTTTGGAGGATATTAAAGCCGGCAAAGTCGAATTTTTAGTGGATGCCGAAGATATTCACATGAACATCGAAACCATCTTGACCGAGCGCATCGGCGATGCAGGAAAGCGCCTACATACTGGTCGTAGCAGAAACGATCAAGTGGCACTCGACTTACGCATGTATTTATTAAAAGAGCAAAAAAATGTAGAAGAGGATTTAAAGGGCTTGCTCGCGTGCCTGACTGATTTGGCGGCCCAACATGTAGACACGATTATGCCAGGTTATACGCATCTTCAGAAAGCGCAACCAATTACGCTTGCGCATCACCTTTTGGCATACTTTGAAATGTTCTATCGTGACCTTACAAGACTTCAAGATTGGCAAAAACGCTCTGACGTTATGCCGTTAGGGTCTGGCGCACTCGCGGGAACAACCTATCCCTTAGACCGCGAATTTGTCGCTCGCGAGCTCGGCTTTTCCGATGTCACTCACAACAGCCTAGATGGCGTGAGCGACCGTGATTTCGTCATCGAATTCGCGTTTTGTCTCTCCCTTATCATGACGCATTTGAGTCGTTTTAGTGAAGAGGTTATTTTATGGAATTCACATGAATTCGGTTTCATCGAAATGGATGATGCTTATTCTACGGGCTCAAGCATCATGCCGCAGAAGAAAAACCCTGACATTGCCGAGCTAGTACGCGGCAAGACTGGGCGTGTCTATGGCGATTTAACCTCACTATTGGTCACCATGAAATCACTTCCATTAGCCTATAATAAGGACATGCAAGAGGATAAAGAACCGATTTTCGATGCACTCGATACGATAAAAATGTGTCTGCCGATTTTCACGGCAATGATTCGAACCATGAAAGTCAATAAGGAGCGTATGCTCCATGGTGCCAAAGGTGGCTTTACCAATGCGACCGATGTGGCAGATTATTTGGTGAAAAAGGGACTTCCGTTCCGCGATGCCCATGCCGTGGTTGGCAAGATGGTTGCCTATGCCTTAAATCACAATAAAAATTTAGAAGAGTTCACGATGGATGAGCTAAAAAATTGTAGCGATATATTTGAATCGGATGTTTATCAGGCTATCAGTATGGAAACCTGCGTAAACGGTCGCAATATCATCGGTGGTCCTGCAAAAGAGCGCACATTAGCCGAAATTGATCGCGCAAAATCATATATTAAATAAGTGGAACTTGTCAAAATGGAAATAATATGTTATTCTTCTTGTTAAGGTGATAATTATGAAAGAATCAGGCGAAAATTACTTAGAAACTATTTTGCAATTGGAGAAAAAAAATCAAATCATTCGGTCGGTGGACATTGCCAATGCACTAGGCGTTACAAAGCCTAGCGTCTCGCGTGCTATGCGTGTTTTAAAAAGAGATGGCTACATTGAGCAGGAATCTTATGGGGATGTTACCCTAACTGATAAGGGTCGCCAAAGGGCGGCAGACGTTTTGGAACGGCATATCATTATATCGCAGTTTTTTGTGGACATTTTAGAGGTGGACAAAGAAACAGCGGACACCGATGCTTGCCGTATCGAGCATGTGATTAGTCCCTCCACCATTGCAAAAATGAACGATTATATAAAATCTCATAAAGGTGAATGAACATGATTCATTTTAAAACAGCAGAAAGCCTTTTAAATATCCCCGATGCGAAAATCATACGCGAAGAAGTCTTTGTAGCTGAACAAGGATTTGAAATAGAGTTCGATGAAATCGATGAAACCGCTATCCATATCGTGGTCTATGACGATGATAAACCGATTGCGACAGCGAGAACGTTCCCGAAAGAGAATGGGAGCAACGCTTATATCATTGGGCGCGTAGCGGTGATAAAACCCTATCGGGGCAAAAATTTAGGGGCGTATGTGTTAGAACATTTAGAAGATGTGATAAAAACAAAAGGCGCAAAAGTTATTGAATTATCTGCACAGACGCGCGTACAAGGATTTTACAAAAAGTATGGCTATGAGCCATTTGGCGAGGAATATTACGATGAATATTGCCCGCATATTAGCATGAGGAAAACACTATAAAATAGATAAAATTAAGGGAAGCCAAAAATGGCTTCCCTTAATTCATTGATACCTTTTATTTTTTGATTCTTTTTCCGTTAATCACTAAAGCAATTGGTATGGCTAGTAAAACACAAACGAGTGCAATAATAATACTGACTATAGCAATCGTAACAGATGCCACAATAAATGGGATACATAAAACAACCACGAGTGCAATAACCAATAAAACAGCAAACACAGCACAAAATGCAATTAAAAATTTCACGAATTTGCTTTCAATGTTTTTAAAATACACGTCTTTATGATTCATGATCCCCCTCATTTCTAAAGTCCTCATTACTTTGCCATTCTCCAATACTTTATTTTCAAGCATCCCGCCATTTTTGGTCTCATCGAAACCGTGAAAAGGTTTCGCCTTTTCTCTTGGACAAGCCATTTCGATTGACCCAAAAACAGCCACTTTCGCTCTTATTCAACTTGAATGCTACGTCCTCGCAAATTTCGATTGATTGCTTCACGCATGAGCGCATAAACTGTTGCAAATGTAGGAATGCCTATCAAAATACCAACGACGCCAGCTAAACTGCCGCATACAATGACGGCGAACATAACCCAAATACCAGAAAGACCAATCGATGTTCCCACCACTCGCGGATAAACGAGATTGCCTTCGATTTGTTGCAAAACAATCAGGAAGATAATAAACCAAAGTGCTTGCCAGGGGCTAATGATAAGCAAAATAAAGGCACTTGGTATCGCACCCAAAAGCGCACCAAAAATCGGAATGAGGCTAGAAAAAGCAATTGTCACACTAATTAAAAGTGCATATTTGAAACCAAAAATACTCATGCCAATAAAGCACATTGTTCCCAAAACAAATGCTTCGGTAATTTGCCCAGACACAAAGGCGCTAAAGTATTTATTCGCCGTTTTAAAAACATGAAGCGTGCCAATTGAAAATTTTTCAGGAAAAAAAGCAAATAGAAATTTTTTCATATTACGAATTAATCTTTCTTTACTGCTCAACATATAGATTGAAATAATGATACCAATAAAGGCATTAATCACACCACTTGTGATGCCCATCGTCACCGTAAAGACCTGCGGCACTACATTTCCCACAATTTTAACACCGTTGGTCAAAATTTTGGTCCATTGGCTGGTTAGTGTCTCTACCAAATTACCACTTGCCCCAAATTTATCCAAAAGGTCTACAATTGTTTGTTGAAGTGACGCAAGATAAGATGGGATATTATCGGTTAACGACTTTACACTTGAAATAAATTCCGGAATTATAAAGGCGGTTATGCCACTTATGATAGACAAAGCAATCACGTAGGATAATAACAAACACAAAGGACGCCTTAGTTTGTTAACCCACTTTTTTTTGCTATCAGCCATTTTGAAAAAGACTTTGTTCTCCAATATTTTCATCAAAACATTTAATACAAAAGCAATGCAAAGTCCAATAAAAAATGGAGTCAAAATAGCCATAAAACCTTTCACAGATGCTAAAACAGCTGCCAAATTGCTAAGCAGTACAAACAGAACAATGGCCACAATTGCTGTTAGGATATTGGCTTTCATTCTTTCTTTGGTTTCTTTTGCGAACATTTTGTCACCTCTCGACTGAAATCGTGTACAATTTAAAATCTTATCAATGCAATTTTTCCAATACTTGTCTTAATTTTACCATACTGCCAATGATTATGCAACAAAAGGCTGCTTTTCTCCATAAGAAGCATAGGACAGCGAACAGAAAAACAAATAAGAAAAGCCCGCCAAATGTGGGCTTTTCTTATTATTCATTTTTCATTTCAGAAACTACAGTTGGCTTAATACGCCCTCTTTAATTTTACTCACATCAATCGAACGCACTTTTTTGCGAAGTGGCAAAACATAGGATGGCGATACAGAAATCTCATCAATACCCATTGCAAGGAATGTTTCGGTAAGTTCCATATCCGCTCCCAATTCACCGCAGATGCCAATCCAAGCTTTGTGTTTATGTGCATTATCCGCCGCCATTTTTATCATGCGTAAAAGCCCCAAATGATGAGAATCATAAAAGCGCTCTAATTTTTGATTTTGGCGATCAATCGCTAATGTATATTGCGTCAAATCATTGGTTCCCACGCTGAAAAAGTCCACTTCTTCAGCAAGCAAATCGCTAATCATGACAGCCGCCGGTGTCTCAATCATAATACCGATTTCTAAATCTTCACGAAACGGTATCATGTTCGCTTTCAACTCTGCTTTTACCTCTTCTAAAATTTCTTTAATCTTCTTAATTTCTGACATTGACGTAATCATAGGAAACATAATCGCAATATTGCCAAATGCCGAAGCACGATACAAAGCGCGGAGTTGCGTTTTAAATATTTGAGGCTCTTCTAAGCAGATGCGGATAGCGCGATATCCCAAAGCCGGGTTTTCCTCATGAGGTAAATTGAAATAATCAATTTTTTTGTCTGCCCCAATATCAAGCGTTCGGATAATGACTCTTTTACCTGCCATATTCTGTGCAACTGTTTTATAAACTGAAAACTGTTCTTCTTCCGTTGGGTAAGTCTGGCTTTCCAGATACAAAAATTCGCTACGAAAAAGTCCGATACCGCCAGCATCATTTTTTAACACGGCACCAACATCACTAAAATTCCCGATATTCGCATAGATGTCAATGGTTTGACCGTCAAGTGTCACGTTTTTCTGCCCTTTTAATTCCTCTAAAAGGGTACGCTTCTCCAAATCCTCTTTTTGTTTTTGTTCCAACGTACGAAAGGTCACGTGGTCAGGATTAATATAAATCACACCTGTAAACCCATCCACAATGGCTTCTGCCCCGTCATATTCCTTCATTAGTATGTCCTTTACTCCAATAACTGCCGGAATATTCATCGTACGCGCTAAAATGGCTGTATGAGAATTAGAAGAACCATGCTGTGTCACAAAGCCCAAAACTTTGCTTTTATCAAGCTGTACCGTTTCGCTGGGAGCTAAATCATCTGCTACAATAATAACAGGTCCATCAGATACAATTTTTTGCTCTGCCCCATCAGATAGTATTGCCAATACTCTTTCTGAAATATCTTTCACATCAACAGCGCGAGCTTTCATGTAGGCATCATCCATAGAAGCAAACATTTCGGAAAAGTTGTCCGCCGTTTTTCCAACTGCATATTCGGCATTGGTTTTCTCAGTATGAATCATATTCGTGATAGACTCGCAGTAATCCAAATCATTTAACATCATCTGGTGAATGTCAAAAATCATGGCATTGGCCTCACCTACTTCTAAAACGGCTTTATCGAAAAGGTCTTTAAGCTCCTCTAATGCCTTTTGTTTTGCTTTTTCAAAGCGTTCGATTTCTGACTCACTATCTTCCACATGATAGCGTTTAATCATGTTCTGCTGACGTTTATAAATGGATATTTTGCCAATAGCAATACCGCCGAAAACACCTTTTCCCTGTAATGTGATCATAGAATCTTCTCCTTTTGCCTACAAAGTAGTTTATAAATTAGCCTTTAAAAAAGTTTCCATTGAAAAAATAGCCTCATTCTCATCTGAACCTTCTGCTATTACCCTGATTTCCTCATCTTTTTTAGCCGCTAAACCCATCACAGCAAAAATACGTTTGGCATCTCCGCTTTTCTCACCCTTTTTCAAGGTAATTGTCGAAGCAAATTTACTCGCTTCTTTTACTAGAAGTCCTGCGGGTCTTGCATGAATACCCTCTCTATCTGTAATCACATAAGAAAATTCTTTCATAATCTTCATCCCTTCCGTATTTTTGCTTTAATTATAACACTTACTCTCTATCTAACTCAATAGGTTTTTTCAAAATAGCCATCAAAAGCATCCCAATGACTGATCCAATTGCTAACGCTAATACATATAACAATGGATGACCGACGATTCCTATTACAAAAATTCCACCATGTGGAGCCATTAAGGTACAGTTAAAAAACATGGATAAGGCACCTGCTACTGCTGAACCAACGATACAAGAAGGAATCACGCGGAGTGGATCAGCTGCTGCAAAAGGAATGGCACCTTCTGTAATAAAGGAAAGGCCCATGATAAAGTTTGTAAGACCAGATTGTCTTTCTTTTTTTGTAAATCTATTCTTGAAGAATACTGTACATAACGCGATAGCTAAAGGCGGAACCATACCACCAATCATAACAGCTGCCATGATATCATAATTTTTAGTCGCAATAGACGCTACACCAAATACATAAGCTGCTTTGTTAAAAGGTCCACCAAAATCAATAGACATCATGCCGCCTAGCACAAGACCTAAAAGAATTTTACTGCCCTGACCCATACCACTAAGAGAAGCATTGAGCCATCCATTAAATATTGTAAAAGGCTGATTGATAATGAACACCATAATCGCACCAATACCTAATATACCAAAAAGCGGATAAATAAGTACAGGTTTTATGCCTTCAAGAGACTGTGGCATTCTGGAAGTAAGAAATTTTATAAAGACGACTAAATATCCTCCCGCAAAACCAGCAGCCAAAGCCCCAAAGAATCCCGAACCAGATGCAGCAGCTAGTAAGCCGCCAACAATACCAACTGCTAAGCCAGGTCTATCGGCAATACTATATGCAATATAACCTGCTAAAATCGGCATCATCATTGAAAATGCTTGTTTGCCAACTGTCATTAAGAAAGCCGCAAACGGTGTACTACTACCAAAAGTAGCCTTACCAATTGCCCCTTGATCAAAAAGGAATGATAGAGCGATTAATATACCGCCGCCTATAACAAACGGAAGCATATGTGATACACCGTTCATCAAGTGTTTATAAATCTGTCGTCCAACACTTTCTTTTTCGCCTGTTGATTCAGAAATTTCATTTTGATTGGCATGATATACAGGTGCATTACCGGATAAAGCTTGTTCAATTAATTCTTGCGGTTTATTAATCCCTTTCGAAACTTGTGTCATCACAACGCGTTTGCCATTAAAACGTGCCATTTCAACATTTTTATCAGCCGCTACAATGATGGCATCCGCTTCTTCTATTTCCTTTTTGGTCAACATATTTTTAACGCCACCCGAGCCATTGGTTTCCACTTTGATGGAAATACCCATCTCTTTTGCTTTGTTACCTAAACTTTCAGCAGCCATATACGTATGTGCAATACCAGTAGGGCATGCCGTAACAGCTAAAATGCGAAATCCACCTTGAGGGACAACTTCTTTTTTAGGTTCATCATCGAATTTTTCCGTTTCAGCTACATCAATCAGTTTATAAAATTCTTTGGTGTCTTTCGCATGAATTAATTTCTGTCTAAAATCATCATCCATTAATAGAATAGACAATCTGCCTAAAACATCCAGGTGAATGTTATCTTCCGTATCCGGCGCCGCAATTAAGAATAAAAGTTGAGTAGGCTGCCCATCTAATGACTCAAAATCGACACCATCTTTGACAACCATTACGCTTAAACCTGCTTCGGACACAGCATCAGTTTTTGCATGAGGAATAGCAACACCTTCGCCAATACCGGTTGTTCCCTCTTTTTCGCGTGCTAATACATGCCGCTTGTACTCTTCCAAATCATTAATTTTACCCATTTTGTTCATAAGTGAAATTAATTTGTCAATGGCTTCTGATTTAGAAGATGCCTTGCCGTTTAAATCCATCCCCTCAGGACTCAGCAAATCTGTAATACGCATACCGTTTTCCTCCTTATTTTTTATTTATATTGAATTTACATAACTGTGAGCAATTTCTCCACATCTTTCATTTCAGCCAGCCAAGGCAAAAACGCTGATGCACTACCTGTCGCAATTCCCATTTTTAAAGCTTCTTTATAATCCTTCGTTTTTAAGTATCCGGTAATAAATCCTGCTACCATCGAATCACCAGCCCCGACGGAATTCACAAGCTTTCCTTCCGGAGGTTTCATTTTATAAACCTGTCCATCTGCACTGACTAAAATAGCTCCCTCACCCGCCATGGAAACTAAAACATTTTGTGCGCCCATCTCTTTTAGTTTCTCAGCATGAAGAGTAATTTCCTCGTCCGTTTTTAGGGTTTTATGAAACATGTCCCCTAGTTCATGATGATTCGGTTTAATAAGGAAAGGATGGAACTTTAATACATTGAGAAGCAAATCCTGCGTCGCATCTACAATAATTCGGATTTGTTTATCCTGCAGGCGTTCCATAATTCTTTCATACATATCCGATGGCAGTGTATTCGGTATACTGCCTGCCAAAACGAGCATATCGCCATCTTTTAGTGTATTAAGTTTCGCAAAAAGAGCGGCAATATTATCTTCACTAATAAAGCACCCCTGACCATTTATAGCACTTTCTTCGTTTGATATGATTTGTACATTAATACGCGAGAATCCCTTTTCTGCCTCGATAAAATCGGTATGGCATCCGCGCTTTTTCACAATCTTTTCAATTTGTGCACCAGTAAAATCGCCAACAAACCCTAACGCCGTATTTTCAATACCCAAATTTTGCAAAACAATGGATACATTGATACCTTTCCCACCGGGATAAATTTCTTCTGATTTCGTTCGGTTAATCTCTCCTAATGCGAAATTATCCACCTTGACAGCATAATCCAAGCAAGGATTAAACGTTACTGTGTAAATCATCATTTTCCACCTCCAAAATGGTTGTATATTCACTGTATTTATGATTGTCCAAATTTGTTGTAATAATCGTTGCTTCTGCAAGTTTTCCAAATGATATAGAAGATATTTTTTCAAACTTAGAGCTATCTGCCAAAACAAAACAGTCTTTGCATTTTTTCATAGCAAAAGATTTAGTCTGAGCTTCCTCTATATTAGGTGTCGTATATCCCTCTTTTGCAATACCGTTTGTCCCAAAAAAACCTTTTGTAAAATGATATTGTTTCAAACTACGTTCCGCTTCGCTTCCTACAATAGCCTCAGTAATTCCCCTCACTCTTCCAGCAATGACCACGGTATAAAATTTTCTATAAGACAATTCTTTAGCGATTGTGAGTCCATTTGTCACATAAATCACGTCTTTTTGCGTAATAAAATCGATCATCATTTCTGTTGTTGTGCCAGCATCCAAATACACAAAATCATCTTTTTGAATTAAAGAAGCAGCATACTGGGCAATTTTAATTTTTTCATCCACATTCAGTTGATACTTGACGGCTATTTCATTTTCACCTAATACGTGCTCGTCTTTTACAGCAACCGCACCACCATGCACTTTATCTAATCTTCTCATATTATGAAGAGCATTCAAATCTCGACGTATCGTCGATTCCGAAGAATTTAACAAACCAGTCAACTCAGTGACGGAAACTGCCTTTTTTTCATTAACAATATGCAATATTGCATCATATCTTTCTTTAATCAACATATGATTCACTCCCTGTAACAATATATTACCACCAATTTCAGTCAATGTCAACCAAAATAATTCAAAAACATCGATTAATTTGGTTAATATTTTTTATTA
>Ga0183100_1000752_pt1 | contig 21214 bp, 19 predicted proteins | sample Biomet2_FD_127789 | JGI IMG/M metagenome (GOLD analysis project Ga0183100, IMG submission 127789) | Microbial communities from bioreactor (seeded with anoxic lake sediment) at LBNL, California, USA - Biofuel metagenome 2 | ecosystem: Engineered > Bioreactor > Anaerobic > Unclassified ...
AACCGTCTATTTTATTATAAAAAGGAGAAAAGGAAAATGCTTAATTTAACGTTAGAAGAGGTTAAGAAGTACAAAAATGCTTACACTGCCGTACCTGTTTGCAAAGAGTTGTTTGCGGATATGACTACGCCTATTGCTTTTTTACAGGCAGTACGGGAAAGCAGCAATAATTATTTCTTATTAGAGAGCTTGGAAGGCGGAGAAAAATGGGGAAGATATTCTTTTGTGGGTTATGACCCAATAGTGCGGATTAAAGCGAAAGATAAAGTAGTAGAAGTAAAAAATATGGCAACGGTAAAATTGTTTGCTGATGATCCTATAAAATGCATACGAGATATTTTAAAAGAATATAAAGTGCCGAAAATCAAGGGTATTCCTCCCCTAACGGGTGGGTTTGTAGGATATTTCTCCTATGATTTTATTCAATATTGTGAACCATCCCTGCATTTTGACCCTGCCAAAGCTACAGAGTACCCTGATTTTGATTTAATGTTATTTGATAAGATTGTGGCCTTTGACCATTTACAGCAAAAGATTTTTATCATAGTAAATGTAAAAACAGATAATGTTGATGTTAACTATCATAAAGCAGAACGAGAAATAAGAGCTATTCAGCAAATGTTAGAAAAACCAATTAATTTTCCTAAATATGTACCGGCTAAGCTAGGGCCTATGGAGTGTAACCAAACTAAGGAAGAATATGCCGCTAACCTAGCTAAAATTTCCAATTACATTAAAAATGGTGACATTTTTCAAGCTGTTTATTCTCAACAGTTTAGTGCAGATTATGATCAAAGTTTATTTAATGTTTATCGTTTACTAAGAACTTCGAATCCTTCCCAGTATATGGTGTTTATGAAAAATGACGATGTGGAAATCGCAGGAAGCTCACCTGAAACATTGGTCAAAGTAGTTGATAGGACAATAACGAGCATGCCCATAGCAGGAACAAGGCCACGGGGTAAAACGGAGCAAGAAGATATGGAGCTGGAAGCGGAATTACTAAGAGACGAAAAGGAAGTTGCCGAACATAATATGTTAGTAGATTTAGGACGCAATGATGTGGGACGCGTTAGCGAATTTGGCAGCGTAACAGTACCTGATTACAAAGTTATTAATAAGTTTTCACAAGTAATGCATATTACAAGTCGAGTAACGGGTACTTTGAAAGCCGGTATGGATAGTGTAGATGCGCTTTGTTCTGTTTTCCCTGCAGGGACCTTGTCAGGAGCCCCTAAGATTCGGGCCTGTGAAATTATTGATGAGTTAGAACCTAATAGAAGAGGAATTTACGGCGGAGGCATGGGATATTTGGATTTTGCCGGTAACATGGATATTTGTATAACAATTAGGACGGCAGTTAAACACAAAGGCAAAGTATATGTACAAGCCGGTGGTGGTATCGTAGCCGATTCTGTTCCTACAACAGAATATATGGAAACAATTAATAAAGCCGGCGCAGTTTTCAAAGCACTTGAAGCATCTACAAAGGAAAGGTAGGCGGTAAAAATGATATTGATTATCGATAATTATGACAGTTTTACTTATAATTTATACCAATATATTGGTGATATTAATAAAGATGTAATCGTCTATCGTAATAATAAAATAACGTTGGAAGAAATAAAAAAGTTGAATCCGACTCATATTATTCTTTCTCCAGGGCCAGGTTATCCACAAGATGCAGGTATTTGCGAAGAGGTTATCAAGAAATTCGCAGGAAAGATTCCTATTTTAGGAGTGTGCTTAGGACATCAAGCCATAGGAGAGGTTTTTAAAGCTAAGGTTCGTTTGGCTAAGCATTTAGTCCATGGAAAGCAAAGCGATATCCACATTGCCAATGGCAGCGAAATCTTTTTGGGATTGGCACCAATTATTAAAGCAGCTCGTTATCATTCTCTCATTGTGGCAAAAGAAGATTTACCTGATGAGCTGTTGGTTATAGCAGAATCTGCTGAAGGAGAGATTATGGGAATAAAGCACAGAGACTTTAACGTGTTTGGCGTACAGTTTCATCCAGAGTCTATTATGACTCCTGATGGTAGTAAAATATTAGCGAATTTTTTAAAGATAGGAGCGGGTAAATAATGATACAAGAAGCAATTTTAGAATTGGCAGATGGGAATAATTTAAGCTTGGATACTACTAAAGATGTTATGAATTCTATTATGAGTGGTGAAGCTACAAATGCTCAAATAGCAAGTTTTATTACAGCTATGCGTATGAAAGGTGAGACTATAGATGAAATAACCGCTTGTGCCATGGTACTGCGTGACAAGTGCCTTACATTCCATTCTGACCATGATGTTTTAGATATAGTTGGCACAGGTGGTGACTGCGCTAATACTTTCAATATTTCAACTACCAGTGCCTTTGTTGTTTCCGCTGCAGGAATAGCTGTTGCTAAGCACGGTAATCGCAGCGTTTCCAGTAAATGTGGAGCCGCTGATGTTTTGGAAGCACTGGGAGTTAAGATAGATTTACCTGCGGATAAGAGCGAGAAAGTCTTAAAAGAAATAGGGATCTGTTTTCTGTTTGCTCCTTTGTATCATTCCTCTATGCGCTTTGCTGGTCCTGTGCGCAAAGAATTAGGTATTCGTACTTTGTTTAATATTATTGGCCCTTTGGCTAATCCAGCTGGAGCTAATATGCAACTGTTAGGTGTTTATGACGAGAATTTAGTAGAGCCATTAGCTAGAGTACTAGCTAATTTAGGAGTAAAACATGCAATGGTAGTACATGGACATGATGGGTTAGATGAAGCTTCTATGGTAACTTCCAGCACTATTTGCGAAATTTCTAACGGCAGAGTAAACAGCTTTTTCTTAGATCCTAAGCAATTAGGCTTTACAACTTGTAAATCGGAAGATTTGGTTGGTGGGGCCGCAACTGAAAATGCTAAAATTACTTTAGATATTTTGACAGGCAAGGACAAAGGGCCAAAGCGCGATGCGGTACTATTAAATGCCGCTCTTTGCATATATATGGGGCAGAACAAACATACCTTGCGTGAATGTGTAAAAATGGCAGGAGATATTATCGATAGTGGTAAGGCAAAAGCAAAATTGGATGCCTTTGTACAGATGACCCAAAAATTAAGTCAAGATATAAATAAAAATTAAGAGGTGCACGATGATTTTAGATACCCTTGCCGCTTATGCCCGCATGCGAGTCGTACAATTAAAAAAAGATAAACCATTATCAGAAATAAAGCAGGCTGCTTTGGAGCTGCCAACAGGTGATTTTGTCTTTGAAAAAACTTTGCGCACTAGTGGTATAAGTATTATTGCAGAGATAAAAAAAGCCTCTCCCTCTAAAGGGCTTATTGCCAATAACTTTGCTCCGGCGGTGCAAGCCAAGGCTTATGAAGAAGCAGGTGTTGCTGCAATTTCAGTACTTACCGAACCAAAGTATTTTTTGGGAAGTGATGAGTATTTAAAGGACGTGAGACGGGCAGCAAAGTTACCTATAATACGTAAGGATTTCACTATAGATGAGTATCAGATTTATGAAGCTAAATTGCTAGGTGCAGATGCCGTCCTTTTGATTTGCTCCTTGCTAGATGTAGCAACGATTAAATATTATTTACAAATCTGCGATTTATTAGGTATCACGGCCTTAGTAGAAACACATGATGCACGGGAAATAGCTATGGCTCTGGAGACTGGGGCTCGTGTTATAGGTGTTAACAATCGCAATTTGCAGGACTTTACTGTAGATATTAAAAATAGCGTGCACCTTCGCAGCTTAGTGCCAGCTGATAAAATCTTTATTTCTGAAAGTGGTATAAAAACTAGAAGTGATATTATCACTCTAGAAGAAATTGGCGTTGATGCCGTACTTATCGGGGAAACTTTAATGCGCAGTGGAAACTTGAAAGAGACAATAGCAGGGTTACGAGGTAATACTAATGCCGAAAATTAAAATATGCGGATTGCGGCGTCAACAGGATATTGAGTATGCTAACACACTAGAACCTGATTATATCGGTTTTGTATTTGCTGATAGCAAGAGGCAGGTAGATGAGTATACAGCAGCTTTATTAAAGAAAAAATTAGCTGCCAATATTAAGGCGGTAGGCGTTTTTGTTTATGACTCGGTAGAAAAAGTAGCCACAATTGCTAATAGTGGAATTATTGATATTATCCAATTACATGGTGATGAAACTCCGGAATATTGCCATAGGCTTAGGACTAAAACGGATAAACCAATTATTAAGGTTATAAGGGTAAAGGACAACAAAAGTCTTATGAATTTAGAAGATTATGATTGCGATTATTTTTTGCTGGATACTTTTAAAGCGGGAAAATTTGGCGGCGTTGGTCAAACTTTCGACTATAATATTTTAGCTGCTGCAGTTATTCCTAAACCATTTTTTATGGCAGGTGGCCTTACGGTTGAAAATGTAAGCCAAATAATATTTCAAACCTCACCCTATGGCGTAGATGTTAGTGGTGGTGTGGAAATAGATGGTTATAAAGATTTTACAAAAATGACAGAGTTTATTTATACAGTGAAAGCCATAAAAGAATAAATGAGGTAAGAGGAAAGGATGATCAAGAAATGTCTAAGGGAAGATACGGTATTCATGGTGGGCAATATTTGCCGGAAACTTTAATGAACGCAGTTTTGGAATTAGAGCAAGCTTACGAAAAATATAAAAATGATCCGGAGTTTTTGCAAGAGTTGCAAAAACTCTATCACGATTATGCTAATAGACCATCATTACTTTATTATGCAGAGAAAATGACTAAAGATTTAGGTGGAGCTAAAATATATTTAAAACGTGAAGACTTAAATCACACAGGCGCTCATAAAATAAATAATGTGTTAGGACAATGTTTGTTGGCGAAACGTATGGGCAAAACCCGAGTTATTGCTGAGACAGGTGCAGGGCAGCATGGAGTAGCTACAGCTACAGTTGCGGCTCTTATGGGTATGGAATGTGTTGTCTATATGGGTAAAGAAGATACGGAGCGTCAGGCACTAAATGTTTTTAGAATGGAATTGTTGGGTGCGAAAGTGGTACCTGTAACTTCAGGAACAATGACGTTGAAGGACGCAGTAAATGAAGCATTGCGAGTTTGGACTGCACGAGTTTTAGATACTTTCTATGTATTAGGTTCGGTTATGGGGCCTCATCCATATCCGGAAATGGTCCGAGATTTTCAAAGAGTTATAGGCAAGGAAGTAAAAGCTCAGATGTTGGAAAAAGAGGGTAGACTCCCTGATGTAGTAATGGCTTGCGTTGGAGGAGGCAGTAATGCTATGGGATTATTCTATGATTTTATCCCTGAGCAAGAAGTAAAACTCATTGGAGTAGAAGCAGCAGGACGTGGCGTTAATACGGCAGAGACAGCAGCTACTATAGCTAGAGGAAGCGAAGGTATTTTTCATGGAATGAAGTCCTATTTTTTACAAGATGGCGACGGACAAATTGCCCCGGTATATTCTATCTCAGCAGGATTGGATTATCCTGGCATAGGACCTGAGCATGCGTACCTGCATGATATTGGTAGAGCGCAATATGTTCCTGCCACCGATGATGAGTCGGTAGAAGCCTTTGGTTATTTGGCAAAGATGGAAGGTATAATACCGGCTATTGAAAGCGCTCATGCTCTAGCCTATGCCATGAAATTAGCGCCAACTATGAGCAAAGATAAAATTATTGTAGTAAATCTTTCCGGCCGCGGCGATAAAGATGTGGCGGCAATTGCTAGATATAAGGGGGTTGATTTGCATGAATAAAATTGCAGAAGTATTTGCCAAAGAGAAGAAGGTATTTATTCCTTTTATCACCGCAGGAGATCCAAGTTTAGAAAAAACGGAAGAAATGATCTATGCTATGGAAAATGCCGGAGCAGGTATTATTGAAATCGGTATTCCCTTTTCTGATCCGGTAGCAGAGGGGCCTGTAATTCAAGAAGCAGATTTAAGAGCTTTGGCGGCAGGGTGTAAAACCGATAAGATTTTTGCCATGTTAAAAAGGGTCCGTCAAAACACCAAGGTGCCTTTGGTATTTTTAACTTATATTAATCCTATTTTTACTTATGGTTGCGACAAATTTTTCAAAAATTGCAGAGATTGCGACATTAGCGGGGTTATTATTCCTGATGTTCCCTTTGAAGAAAAAGGTGAAGTGGCGGGGTATTGTAAGAAATACGGTGTTGATTTAATTTCGCTTATTGCGCCAACCTCAGAGCAACGCATAAAGATGATTGCTAGAGATGCTACTGGGTACATATATCTAGTTTCCTCTTTGGGCGTTACGGGTGTAAGAACCACTATTACTACTGATATAGGGGCTATTGTAGAACAAATAAGGCAAGTTACTAAAGTGCCAATTGCAGTAGGTTTTGGCATTGCTACCCCTGAACAGGCTGAGAAAATGGCTAAAATAAGTGATGGTGCTATTGTTGGCAGTGCTATTGTTAAAATAGTAGCGGCTAATGGTGATAATTGCGTAAAGCCGGTAGCGGATTATGTTAGGACTATGGTAGAGGCAGTAGCAACTTGCAGATGATAAATGAGGATAAAATATAAAAGAACTGTTGTAATGAGTATAACCTCATTACAACAGTTCTTTTTGCTGCTATATATTTAAAATGCCACGCTGATAAGTCAGCTGACATAATTGGCAAAATAGTATCAGCAAAATATTTTTAAGCTTTAATATAAAATACGTAGTTCCAATCTTTACTTATAAGTTAATACAATTTATAATTGAATTATATATATAAAAATTGACAAAGATGAGACGAAAATAAGAACAAAATATGTTTTTTGTTAATTAATTGTTCTAGCTTAATTGTAAAGCACAATAATAAAACATCAAAGGAGAAAAAATGTCTATCACAAGAGCAAGGGAGTATTTTGCCAAATTTGGCATGGAAAATCGTATTATAGAATTTGCTACATCAAGTGCTACAGTTGCACTAGCTGCAGTAGCGGCAGGATGTGAGGAAGCAAGAATTTGTAAAACATTATCTTTTATGGGTAAAGAGGGGCCTTTACTCATTTTGGTTGCAGGGGACGTGAAAATAGATAATCATAAGTACAAAGAACAGTTTGGTGTAAAGGCAAAAATGCTTACGGCAGAGCAAGTAGAAGAGCTTATAGGACACGCTGTTGGCGGCGTCTGTCCCTTTGGTATTAAAGAGGGTGTAGCTGTTTACTTGGATGATTCCATGCGAAGGTTTGAAACGATGTTTCCTGCCTGTGGCAGCAGCAATAGTGCCATTGAACTAACTATAGAAGAACTAGAAAGATATTCAGGGTATAAGGCTTGGGTAAATGTAGGAAAAACATGTTAATAATGGAGCAGTAAATAAGGAGCAGCAGCTATGGAAAGTTATGACGATAAAAACATTTGCCAACAAATTAAGACAATGCTTGGAAAGCGAGAAGCTGTTTTAGACAAGAATGATGGCTTATGGGAAACCGCCGTTTTGATTCCTTTGGTGAAATATAGGGGGAAGCTTTGTGTCTTGTTTGAAGTGCGCTCTAAGAAGCTAGCTTGGCAACCGGGGGATGTTTGTTTCCCTGGTGGAAAACGTGACAAAAAAGATAAGACTTTGCGAAATACGGCCATTAGGGAAACTTGTGAAGAGTTAGGCATCCTTTCTGTTGACGTAGAAATTTATGGCGAATTGGATTACCTAGTTACACAGTTAGGGCCAATTTTGTATCCTTTTTTGGGTATAATTCATGACTTTAAGAATGTTAAACCTAATCTTGATGAAGTCGGCGAAGTATTTGTGGTACCGTTGGATGCCTTGTTGGAACAAACGCCGCGGAAAGTTCATATGCAGCTGGCTAATAAGGCGGCCAAAGATTTTCCTTATGATTTGTTACCGGAATATCCCAAAGAATGGAACACCCGTAGAGGCTATGATGTTTATTTTTATCAATACAAAAAATATGTTATTTGGGGCATGACGGCAAGAATTCTCTATGGCTTTCTTGAAAGACTGCGTAATGAAATAAAATAAAAAAAATACCTGAACTTTTATATGTTCAGGTATTTTTAAACAATAATTATTTAGCACATTCTCTAAGGGCATCAGCCATACGTTTGATGCCTTCAATAATTTTGTCTTCAGGCATGTTGGAAAAGTTAATACGCATATTGCGATCGGTTTTTTCATTAGGGAAGAAAGCATCTCCTGTTACGCCGGCAACTTTTTTAGCAATGCATTTTTTGAATACATCAGCGGCGCTTACACCTTCAGGGAAGGTTAACCATAGGAACAATCCGCCATCAGGATGGGTCCAAGTAGTACCATCAGTGAAGTTGTCTTCCATAGCTTTAATAATACAGTCACGGCGTTTTTTGTACAAAGCTTTGATTTCTTCTACATGAGCATCTAAGTCGTAGTTTTCTATGTAGGAGTCAGCAATACCTTGATCAAAGTTGGAAGTGTGTAAATCAGCACTTTGTTTAATTTTAACGAATTCAGATAAAAGAGCAGGATTAGCAGCAACCCAGCCAAGACGCAAACCAGGACAGAAAATCTTTGAGAATGTTCCTAAAAACATGACTAAGTTCTTGGTGTCCATGGACTTTAACGATGGTTGAATCGTACCTTCATAGCGCAATTCACCATAAGGATTGTCTTCTAAAACAGGAAGATTGTGTTTGCTGATAACTTCCATAAATTTTTTGCGACGTTCCGGTGACCAAGTACGGCCTGTAGGATTTTGAAAATCAGGAATTACATAGATAAATTTACATTTAGGAGTGGTGCTGAGAATTTTGTCTAATTCTTCTGGAATTAAACCGTTTTCGTCAGTAGGAACTTCTTTAAACACAGGTTCATAGGCATTGAAAGCGTTAATTGCGCCTAAATATGAAGGACTTTCACATAAAACCACATCACCGGGATCTAGAAAAAGTTTTCCGGCAAAGTCTAAGCATTGCTGAGAGCCTGTAGTAATTAAAATCTCATCAGCACTAACCACAGTATCATATTTAGCTTTCATACGGTCAGCGATTTTCTGACGTAAAGATGGTCGGCCTTCAGTTGTTGAGTATTGTAGAAGCTGTCTGCCTTCTTTTAAGACAAGATCATGAGAGACTTTAGCAATTTCTTCAATTGGGAAAAGTTCTGGTGCAGGCAGTCCACCTGCAAAGGAAATAATATCCGGTTGTTGTGTCAATTTCAACAGTTCCCGGATTTCTGATGCTTGCATTCGTTCCATACGTTTGGCAAAGTTATAAGCCATTTTGAATCCCTCCAAGTGTTTCGTTAGTGTATATAATTCAGTTTATATAAGAAAAATTGTAACACTTCCAAGTTAAATCGTCAATAAAAAAGTAATTGTGTATAAAGAATTTTAGAAAAATAAGGGTTAAGGCTAAATTAATGCTTCAAAAAAGGCTATAATACAAGCAAATTTTATTTTATAGGTATTTTGAGCAATATAAAATCACCCGTATATGGGTGATTTCTGTGTTATAATATTCAATGAAGTTCTAAAAATTTAAAGGATGGTACGCATATGTCAGAAAAATTTTTAATTATTGACGGCAGCAGCCTTATTCATAGGGCTTTTTTTGCCTTACCACCACTTAAAACCAGAAAAAATGTCAATACAGGTGCTGTTTATGGCTTTTGTAATATGTTACTACGGCTTTTAAACGAGTTGTCACCTAAATATGTGGCTATTGCTTTTGATAAATCAAGAAAGACCTTTCGCAGCAAAAAGTATGAAGCCTATAAAGCGCAACGTAAGGAAACTCCCAGTGAGTTATCAGAACAATTTCCCATTGCGATGCAATTATTGAAGGAAATGGGAATTAATACTATGGATTTAGAGGACTATGAAGCGGACGATATTATAGGAACCTTATCAACCGCAGCCCCTAAAGATATGGATGTAATTGTTGTTACCGGGGATAAGGATGAATTCCAGCTCATAGATGATAACGTAAAAATTTACTATACAAAACGAGGCATTAGCGACATACAGATTTATGATGGTGAAGAATTTGCTAAGAACTATGAAGGCTTAACGCCTTTACAAATTATAGATCTTAAAGGGCTTATGGGCGACGTAAGCGATAATATTCCCGGAGTACCTGGCGTAGGACCTAAGACAGCCTTAAAACTTATTGTGGAATACTCTTCTGTTGAAAACGTATTAAATAATATTGATAAGGTAAATGGTAAGAGCCTTAAAGAAAAGCTTACCGCGAATAAACAGCAGGCCCTCTTGTCTAAAGAATTAGCTACTATTTGCAGACAGGCACCCATATCTACAAATCTTGCGGAGTACACCTTGAAGGGAATGTCAGCAACAGTACGTAGCATGATGCAAGAGTTGGAGTTTAGAAATTTGTGGGAACGTTTTGCTGCTGTTTTAGGAACTGATGAAGAAACATCTGTTATGGATTTATTCGGAAGTCAAACCTATTCACAAGTTGAACATTACCCGCGCGTGGAAATAACAGGACAGGCACAAGCCGATAGATTGTTTGAAAATATTGGTGCCGCTAATGTTATTACACCGCTTACCTATATTGCAGAGGGAGATATCCCGAATTTGAGCCTAGCTCACTTAGAGATATTGGCGGGAGAAAAGGTCTATGTATTCGCTAGAGAGTGTGGAGTTTGGCCATTAGTTTATAATTGGCTTGCTGATGCTTCTGCAGCAAAGGCAGTTTGTGATGGCAAGGAGTTATCTAAAGTTTGTTTAGCACAAGGCAAAGTGTTGGCAGGAGTTCTAGAGGATGTATCTATCGCAGGATACCTATATGAGGCAGGAGAGAATTCTTTTTCTCTGCAAGTGCTTGCTGATCGCTATGTTTTCCCTAATGATGGTGGTACCGTGCAAGATTTAGGCGCTTTAGTACCTGTTATGCAGAAATTTTTACAAGAACGTGAATTGACTAAGCTTTATAAAACTATTGAATTGCCTTTAGTAGAAGTTTTGGCCAAAATGGAATTCACGGGTATTGCCATAGATGAAAAAATGTTGACTGCGATTACTATAGAAATAAAAAGCAAGGTAGAAGAATTAGAAAGTTTAGCTCAAGAACAAGCGGGGGAAGAATTTAATTTAAAATCTCCTAAGCAATTAGGCGCTGTGCTTTTTGAAAAATTAAATCTACCTATTATAAAGAAAACTAAGACCGGCTATTCCACTGATGTTACTGTTTTGGAGCAATTGGAAGGAAAACACCCGGTAATTAGTACCATTCTTGAACATCGCCAATTATCAAAACTCCTTTCCACGTATTTGGAAGGTATGAAGCCTTTGATTAATAACACAACACATCGTATTCACACACATTTTCAACAAGCAGTAACAATTACCGGCCGTTTATCAAGCACAGAGCCCAATTTGCAAAACATTCCAATTAGAACTGAAATTGGAAAACGCATGAGAGAAATGTTTGTGCCTGGGATTGGTTATGACTTGCTAATGTCTTGTGATTATTCTCAAGTTGAACTTAGAATATTAGCACATATTTCACAAGATCCCTTGTTTATGGACTCCTTTGCTAAGGGTCAAGATGTGCATGCTAGAACAGCAGCAGAAGTTTTTGGTGTGGATATAGATGAAGTTACAAGTTTTATGCGTCATAAAGCTAAGGCAGTTAATTTTGGCATAGTTTACGGTATTAGTGACTATGGGCTTAGTAAACAGTTAGGCGTTAGCCGTGACGAAGCAGCACTTTATATTGCCAATTATTTCGCTCGCTATACCGGAGTTAAAAAATATATGGACAATGAAATAGTAAAGGCTAGAGAACAAGGCTATGTAGAGACACTTTTTGGCAGGAGACGTTATTTGCCGGATATTAAGCAGAGTAATTTTAATTTACGCAGTTTTGCAGAGCGTACCGCGATTAACACCCCGATACAGGGTACAGCTGCAGATATTATTAAAATTGCCATGCTCAAAGTTGCAGAAGTCTTGGATAATGCTAAGGTAAAAAGCAGAGTATTATTGCAGGTGCATGATGAATTGGTACTGGAAGTAACTAATGATGAAAAAGAAAAAGTGGCCGAATTGGTAAAAACGACCATGGAAAACGCAGTAAAACTTAGCGTGCCTTTGGTGGCCGATGTGGCTACCGGCAAAACTTGGGCGCAAACGAAATAGGGTGACATAATGCCAGAGCTACCAGAGGTAGAACAGGTAAAAAAAACGTTAGCTCCACATGTGGTGGGTAAGAAGATAAAGTCTGTAGATGTAAGATTACCGCGTCTCATTCAATATCCTTCGGCAGAAATATTTGCACAAAAATTAGTTGGTAAAAAGATTGAGAGCATTGAACGTAAAGGGAAGTATTTACGCTTAAACTTTGGACAAAACTTATATTTGTTGGTACATTTGCGTATGACAGGCGCACTTTTGGCTGTTAATAAGGCAGAAGCAGAACCGGCGTATGCTAAAATAAAGTTTGAACTAACAGGAGACGAAGATTTGTGGTTTACGGATATAAGAACTTTTGGTACTCTTTATCTAATTGACAATGAAGACAAATCCATTGAAGGATATGCTTCTCTTGGTCCGGAGCCATTAAGTAAAGAATTGACATTAGATTATTTAAAACCAATTTGTCAGAAAAAAAGTGCGGCTATCAAAGGGGTCATTTTGGACCAAAAAGTTATTGCCGGCTTAGGAAATATCTATGCTGATGAGGCGCTTTTTGCGGCAGGAATTTTGCCACAGAGACCGGCTAATTTATTAAGTGAAGAGGAAATTGTAAAACTTATAAATGCTATTAATCATGTTATCGCTCAAGGAATAAAAAATCACGGAACAACTTTTCGTAATTATCAAGACGCTGATGGAAATAAAGGCGATAATGTTAAATATCTTTTCGTTTACGGTCGTAAGGGCGAGAAATGTAAGGTATGTGGTCAGGAATTATGCGGTTTGAAGGTAGCAGGACGTGGGAGTACTTACTGTGCAAAGTGTCAGCGTTAAGAGGTGACTTATGAAAATAATTGGTGTTACCGGTGGAATCGCTTCAGGGAAAAGCACTGTAACAGCATATTTGCGTAAACAAAACATACCGGTTTTTGATGCCGATGCCAGTGCTCATGATGCTGTGCGTTTAGGGTCTCCTTGTTTAGCTAAAATACACGAAATTTTTGGCGATGAAATTATAATGGATACAGGGGAGCTTGATAGGAAAGCGCTGTCAGCCCTTGTTTTTAGTAATAAGGAAGCTTTGAAAAAACTGGAGAATATAATTCACGGATATGTTTGGTCTAAAGCCCAAGAATTTATGGCGGCTCAAAAAAAAGAGAAAATAATTGTTCTTGATGTACCGCTTTTGATTGAGTGTGGTTGGTATACAAGTGTTGATGCTGTGTGGTTAATAAAAGTTTCGGAAGAAGAACAAATCAAGCGTGCGATGGAAAGAAATAATATTACCGAAACTGAAGTAAGAGCAAGGATTAAGGCGCAGATGCCTTTCGCGGAAAAACAAAAATATGCAACAATAATATTGGATAATAGCGGCAGCATTAGTAGTTTAGAAAAACAGGTTAGTGTTGCTTTAAGGACCATTTAGATTAGCGAGGGGATTATATTGGGCAAAAAGCAAAGCCGGATTTGGCTTTACTTAGTATTGTTTTTGGTATGTGGTGCTGTTTTAGGCTATCAAATATGGCTTTCAGACTACGCACAAAGAAAGTTTGTTTATACTTGGCATTATAGTAATGAAATACATACATATAGTGCAAAATATAGAGTGGATCCTTTTTTGGTAGTGGCCGTTATAAAAAATGAAAGCGGATTTAAGCCGGCAGCGGCTTCTAAACCGGGAGCGCTAGGGCTTATGCAGATTATGCCGGAAACCGGTGCATGGATTGCCAAAACTACAGATTTTCCTAATTTTAAAGACAAGCTTCTTTTGTTGCCGGAGCTGAATATTAAGTTTGGTTGTTGGTATTTGGGCGAACTAGAACATGAATTCAAAGGTAATGAGATTTTAACGTTGGCGGCCTACAATGCAGGTCGAGGTACGGTAAAGGAATGGATGGTAGAAAATAATTGGGATTTCTATTTTGAAGATCCTGATCTAATACCATTTGCCGATACCAAAAAGTATGTTAAAAAAGTGCTTTGGGATCGTAGCCGGTACGAGGAACTTTATAAAAATATTAAGCCGGTATCTTGACGGTAGTATAGTCGTATGCTATTATGATATAGTTCTCGTGTTAATTTGCGGTCATGGCGGAACGGCAGACGCGCTAGCTTCAGGAGCTAGTGGGGGTAACCCCGTGGAGGTTCAAGTCCTCTTGGCCGCACCAATTTAATATTGAAGACTCATGCGGTTGTGGCGGAAAGGCAGACGCGTCAGCTTGAGGGGCTGGTGAGAGCAATCTCATGCGGGTTCAAGTCCCGCCAACCGCACCATATGAAACAAAGATTCTACAGAAAATGTGGAATCTTTTTTTTGTTGTTACTAAATGTTTTTAATAAAAAATCAACATTGTTTAGTTCTATATGTTATAATAAACAAAAAGATGTAACGAAAAGTTGATACATATGTCAGCTATTTATGCGTACATAGAGCATAAGTAGCTGACATATGTATAGTGTGGTTATATAAAGCTAAAATAACCATGTGTTGATAATAAAATGTAACAATTAAGAGCAAGAAAAATGATGTTTGCAATATTAATATTATGAATATTTGTTATATGAAACGGAGTACCGTGCCCAAGGGGAAATAGAACTAACTTTATTGAATAAAGAAATGCCATCGCAGTATATTTGTGCCAAAAAGGACGTAATTATTCAGCAGGGGGGAGTTTGAAATTGGCATTTAAAAAGGTGCTAGTAGTAGATGATAATGTGATAAATCGTCTCTTGTTGCAAAAAATATTACAAGATCAATACGAAGTAATTCATGCTGAGAATGGGCAGGATGCTTTGGATATTTTAACATACGAAAAAGAGAAGATATCAGTTATTCTTTTGGACATTGTGATGCCAACGATGGATGGTTATGAATTCCTGTCTAAAAGGCAGAACGATCAACATTTATCTAATATACCGGTAGTAGTTACTACGCAAAAAGATGGTGAAGAGAGCGAAATAAAGGCTCTTAAACTTGGGGCTAATGACTTTTTACCCAAACCATACAATGGGGAGATTATTAAACACAGATTAGCTAATATTATAACATTTAGGGAAAGTGCTGCTTTTTTAAGAACTATTGAACACGATGAATTGACAGGTGTCTATAGCAAAAATTTTTTTTACAAAAAAGTTGGCGATGTTCTGCGAGAGAATCCTCAAAAAGACTATGATATTATTGTTTCGGATATAGTTAACTTTAAGCTTATTAATGATAATTATGGAACTAAGATAGGCGACGATTTATTACGTAAAATGGCAAATATTATGAGTCGTGAAAAGCCTAAAAAAGTTCTTTGCGGGCGTATAGGCGCAGATTTTTTCGCTATATTAGTGGAACACAATGATGTTTATACTGAGGATATTTTTGCGCAAGCAGATGCAGAACTAAATTCATATCCGGTGGAGATGAGTTTAACTGTGCGTTTTGGCGTCTATGCCGTAGTGGATAGAACCATAGAGCCTGGAACAATGGGAGATAGAGCTATTTTGGCAGTTGAATCTATAAAAGGTGTTTATGGTAGTTACTTTGCCTATTATGATGATACAATTAGACAAAAGCTTTTAAAGGAACAAAACATTGCAGACACCATGGAAACGGCGTTGAAAAACGAAGAGTTTGTGGTTTATTTTCAGCCAAAATATAACTTGCGTAGTGAAGCTTTAGCAGGTGCAGAAGCCTTAGTACGTTGGCTCAATCCTGCTAAGGGACTTATTCTTCCCAACGATTTTATCCCTTTTTTTGAAAAAAACGGATTTATTACAACTCTTGATAGTTATGTATGGGAAAAAACTTGTCAAATTATGCGTAAATGGTTGGATGCAGGGTTGCCACCTATAGCAATTTCCGTGAATGTTTCTCGTATTGATGTGTACAATAAGGAACTGCCGAAGCTGTTATTGGATTTGACAGAAAAATATGGAATTGAGCCGCAATATTTACATTTGGAAATTACGGAAACAGCTTATACGGAAAATCCTAACCAGATTATAGAATCAGTAAGGCGCCTTAGCGCAGCTGGTTTTATGATTGAAATGGACGATTTTGGTACCGGTTATTCTTCGCTGACTATGCTTAGTGACTTGCCCATTGATATTTTGAAATTAGATATGAAATTCATTAAGAACGAAATGCAAAAAAATGGCAGCAAGAATATTTTGAGTTTTATTATTAGCCTAGCAAAGTGGCTGGGGCTTTTAGTCATTGCTGAGGGTGTGGAGACCAAAGAGCAAATAGAACGCTTACATAGTATGGATTGCAACTATGTTCAAGGGTACTATTATGCTAGACCAATGCCGGAAAAAGATTTTGAAGCCTTAATAAAAAAGTCTGTTATTGATAGGGAAATGATAAGGCCGGCAAGGATAATTCCAACTTATGATGTAAAAGTAAGCAAAAATCCTGCACATGAAGAAATAATGCTGATAGTTGATGACGTTAAGCTAAATAGAGTTATATTGGCCAACATATTTAAGCCAAATTATACCATTGTAGAAGCTGATAATGGTGCAGCAGCTTTGCGTTATTTGTTTGAAAATGCTGACAACATAGCGATTGTAATGCTTGATTTGATTATGCCAATCATGGATGGCTTTGAGGTTCTGAGCAAGATGAAATTATCGCCGGAATTGAACCTTATACCAATAATCGTTACTTCGCAAACTGGCGAAGAAATGGAAATAAAAGCCCTGAAAATGGGTGCCGATGACTTTGTTGCCAAACCTTATGTTAAAGAATTATGCCATAAGAGAGTTGAAAATGTCCTTGCTGCCGTGCGTAAAAATTAATAAAGTAGTTTAAATTCAGTGTATTCAAATGAGTACACTTTTTTTTTGCTTAAATCTTGTTATGCGTCACAATATGTATTACAATTATATGGATGTTAAATAAGATTATGTGAGAGGGGTTATGGATGGGCAGAGCATTAAAAATATTCCCACGTTTTTCTACCTATCAAATCATAGCACTTACTTTTTTTGGCTTGATTTCTGTTGGTACTTTGCTTTTGATGTTGCCGATGTCGAGTAATACAGGTCAATCTTTACCCCTTATCGATGCACTATTTACAGCTACTTCAGCATCTTGTGTAACCGGACTTGTGGTGGTGGATACTGCGGAATACTTTTCTACTTTTGGACAAATGGTTATTATTTTTTTGATCCAATTAGGTGGACTGGGTATTATGACATTCGCAACATTATTTAGTATTGCCTTTGGTAAAAAAATCAATTTGCAGGAGAGGTTACGAATTCAGGAGTCTCTTAATCAAAGCGAAGTTGAAGGTGTTGTCAGGCTTTGTCTGCGCGTAGTCAAATACTCTTTGGTAATAGAGTTTGTATTTGGTACTATGTTAGCAGCGCATTTTTTCCCCTTAGTTGGAACTAAGGGTATTTATTGGGGTTATTGGCATGCCGTATCAGCATTTTGTAATGCTGGTTTTGATTTGATGGGTGGCTTTCGCAGTCTGACAATGTTTGCTACCGATTGGCCTGTAAATTTAATTATTACTTCTTTGATAATCTTAGGCTCATTAGGCTTTAATGTAATGGAAGACATTATAAATAAGCGAAATTTTGCGGATCTTAGGTTACATAGTAAAATGGTGCTTTTAACTACCATTGCATTGATTGTTGTAGGTACTGGCGCTATTTGGTTTATGGAAGCAGGAAATCCTGATACTTTGGGAAACTTAACAACCTCACAGCAAGTGTTGGCTAGTTATTTTCAGGCAGTTACACCAAGAACAGCAGGTTTTAATACAATGCCAATAGATAAACTTCATGAATCTACCTTGTTTGTGATAATAATGCTTATGTTTGTGGGCGCATCTCCTGCGTCTACCGGCGGTGGTATTAAAACGACAACGTTTGCTGTAGTTGTCTTGACTACTTGGAACTTGATTAGAGGTAAAGAAGATTTAGTTCTTTTTAACAGACGAATAGAAGATCGCATTATTTACAAAGCCTTTATTATTTTAACTATTGGTGTTATTTGGGTATGTGGTGGGACATTTTTTATCTCTTATTTTGAGGATGCGAGATTTTTAAATATGTTTTTTGAGGTAATGTCAGCTTTTGCTACGGTAGGGTTATCGACGGGCGAAACTCAGAGAATTTGTGATGCCAGTAAAATAGTGCTTATTCTTACTATGTTTGCTGGTCGTGTCGGGGTTTTAACTTTTGCCATGGCCCTAATGAATAGACACAAAGTTAGCAATATTAAATATCCTAAAGAACGCATTATGATAGGGTAGGAGGACAATATGGGTAAGAAAAAATCTTATGTTGTATGGGGCTTAGGCAGATTTGGTGTCAGTGTTGCCGAGACCTTAACTGAATTGGGACATGAAGTGCTGGGCATTGATAATAACGAAGAAACAGTACAACGCTTAAGCACGGTCCTAACGCATGTAGTAGTAACGGATAATATTGACGAAACAACTGTAAAAGCTTTAGGTTTGCGTAATTTTGACGTAGCTATTGTTGGTATTGGTGAGCTGCAAGCCAATTTATTATGTACAATGCTTTTAAAAGAAGCAGGAGTTCGCATGATTGTTTCTAAGGCATCTTCAACTTTGCATGGCAAAATGTTGGAAAAAATAGGGGCTGATAAAGTCATTTATCCGGAGCGTGATATGGGTAAACGCGTAGCACATAATTTGGCTTCCAGTAACATTATGGACTATATAGAACTTACAGATGATTTAAGTCTCATGGAAATATCCCTTATAGAGGATATGAAAGATAAGACCTTGATTGAGGCCGATGTGCGTCGTAAATATGGTGTAAACGTAGTTGCTATAAAACATAAAGACGGAACTACGGAAATTAATATGGACCCGCAGAAGCCATTAGTTGATGGTGATGTCCTAATTGTTATTGGAGCAAAAAATATGGTTCTGGCAATGGAGTCAGGCTTGTGATAAAAGATATTGCTTCCCTACAGAATTCCATAGTAAAAGAAGCGGCTGAACTAAACTTGAAAAAATATCGCAGTAAGCGACGCGAGTTCCTTGTAGAAGGTGTGCGTGCAGTACAAGAAGCGATAAATTCAGGCTGGGAGCTTACGTCAGTTTTCTTTGATGACGCAGTTAGCGGTGAGAAAGTTACTATGATGCTTCAACACAATGCCGTTCCCTGCTATCATGTAAGTCGTACTATTATAGAGCGTCTCACGGATACTAAGAACCCACAAGGAATTGTGGCAATAGTAAAGGAACAAAATAATAATCTGGCTGATGTGGCAGGCAAAAATGGACTGCTGCTAGTTCTTGACGAAGTTAGAGATCCAGGTAATGTTGGTACAATAATTAGGACTGCTGACGCGGCAGGTGCTGTAGGGGTAGTGCTTTTAAGCGCGTGTGTTGATTTGTATAGCCCTAAAGTAGTGCGGTCAACCATGGGTTCTCTTTTTCATCTGCCTATTATAACTGATGTAGACAAGAATAGTTTTTGCAGTTGGTGCAGCAAAGAAAAATGGTCATTATGGGTTAGTTCCTTGAGTGGAGGAACTAATATATATGAAGTTAAATGGGAAGAAAAAGTGGCTCTTGTTATGGGTAATGAGGCAAATGGCGCTAGCGAAGATATGTTAGAGGCTGCTAAGCAAAAAGTCTTTATACCTATGCAGGGAAAAGCTGAGAGTCTAAATGTATCTATTGCGGCCGGAGTATTTATGTTTGAGGCCCTACACAAGCAGGAGCTTGCCACTAAATAATAATTTGTGTTATAATAGCACACGTTAATATACATATAACTTATTGCGATGAAAAAGAGAGTACGTCGTAGGTGTTATTACAGAAAATGCAGCCTAGGCTGAGAGCTGCATGGTTATGCCGCGAGGGAAGTTCACTTTGGAGTAATTTGACTGAATGAGCAATAAGTAGGTCAAACGTTGGTCACGTTACGACTTTGGAGTATAAATTAGGGTGGTACCGCGAAAACTTTCGCCCCTTGCGGGGTGGGGGTTTTATTTTTTTAGGAGGCATTAACATGGAAGAGAAACTGCAGGAACTAAAAGAGCAGGTCTTAAAGGATTTAGCCAATATTACTACAGTAGCAGCATTAAAAGACATGAAGGTTCAATATTTGGGCAAAAAAGGTTCTTTAACAGAAATTATGCGCGGCATGGGTAAATTGTCCCCTGAAGAAAGACCTGTAATTGGGCAGCTGGTTAACGATATTCGCAACCAATTAGAAGTTGCCATTGAAACTCGAAGTAAAGAATTGGAAAAGGTAGAGCTGGCAGCTAAATTAGCCGCAGAAACAGTTGATATTACTTTGCCGGGAAGAAAACCTAGAGAAGGTCATTTGCATCCGGTAACTTTAACTTTGCGAGAAATGAAAAAAATATTTATGCGTATGGGGTTTGCTGTTATGGAGGGGCCGGAAATTGAAAACGACTATTTCAATTTCGAAGCTTTAAATTTACCTAAAGATCACCCAGCTCGTGATATGCAAGATACATTTTACATTACTGAAGAGTTTTTATTGCGGACGCAAACCTCTCCGGTACAGGCCCGTACTATGCAGGAGAATAAGGGCAATTCTCCCATTCGTATGATTTGTCCGGGAACAGTTTATCGTAATGATTATGATGCTACTCATTCTCCTATGTTCCATCAGGTAGAAGGATTAGTTATTGATAAAAATATTAGTTTGGCAGATTTAAAAGGGACCCTAGAAGTTTTTTGCAAGGAAATGTTCGGCAACAACGTAAAAATACGCTTGCGTCCTAGCTTCTTTCCATTCACAGAGCCTTCTGCAGAAGTTGATATTAGTTGTGTTATGTGCGGCGGCAAGGGTTGCCGTGTATGCAAAAATTCCGGCTGGCTGGAAATATTGGGAAGTGGTATGGTCCACCCCAATGTATTGCGCATGAGTGGTTTTGATCCGGACAAAGTTAGCGGGTTTGCTTTTGGTATGGGCGTGGAGCGTATTGCTATGCTGAAATATGGCATTGATGATTTGCGTTTATTTTTTGAAAATGATTTGCGGTTTATCAGACAATTTAAATAAGGAGGAAAATTATGTTAGCGTCTTTGAATTGGATGAAAGAATATGTTGATATTAATGTAACTCCGGAAGAGTTGGCAGATAAACTTAC
>Ga0183100_1000753_pt1 | contig 21186 bp, 14 predicted proteins | sample Biomet2_FD_127789 | JGI IMG/M metagenome (GOLD analysis project Ga0183100, IMG submission 127789) | Microbial communities from bioreactor (seeded with anoxic lake sediment) at LBNL, California, USA - Biofuel metagenome 2 | ecosystem: Engineered > Bioreactor > Anaerobic > Unclassified ...
TTATATTATTTTCATTAATGCTTTTACCGTTAAACCTTTTTCTACAATATAAGAAGTGGGAGCTAACATGCATAAACTTCTTGAACTTTTCTGACAAGGGTAAAATACTCTTGTCATTATTCTACGGGTTTTCAGCCGGAATATTTACCCCAGTGCGTGTTGGAGAGTTCTTTGCAAGGGCTATTCCAATTAAAGAAAGTCCCGTTCTGCAAGTGGCGGCATCATCATTTGCGGACAAGCTATTTACTCTGATTATTGTTGCATTCTGCGGAGCTTTGGCATCATCATTATATTTGTTAAATTTTAATAATATCCCCTATTATATAATCCTATCCCTTATAATAATTATTATAGCTTTGTTTGCTTTTGTAATCTATTTATTTGTAACTGAAAGCTTTTGGGATAATATTTTAATCGGTAAGTTAAAAGAAAAGCGAATTTTTGCCTCTTATAGGGAAAAGTTCTCACTATTAAAGCTAACAGGCCGGCATTACTCTCTAAGGATGCTGCTATTATCCTTTAGCTTTTATGCGTGCTATATCCTGCAATTTAGTCTGCTGCTTGCCGCTTTTTCAGGCAAATATAAAGCAATTACATACATATGGATAAGCAATCTAATTATGTTTTCCAAAACTATTATTCCCATCTCATTTGGAGAATTAGGGGTAAGAGAAGGAGCTTCGGTTTACTTTATCCAAAAATTTGGAGAAGATGCCGCCATAGGGTTCAATGCTTCCATACTTTTATTCCTTATCAATGTTTTAGTTCCATCTGTAATGGGAATATTTTTACTATTAAAAAAGAATAATGATAAATAACCTAATCTATATATTAACAGTTCTTCTTGGTTTAAACTATTTAGCTTTCCTGTTCAGGATTGTTAAAGGTTTAAATAAGTTAAGAACAAATGAACCTTCTTACAATATGAACAAAACAGCCGTGCTAATTAACGATGCTGATGATATTGAAGAAGAGTCCCCTGCTAATTTATTCATCTCAATAATTATCCCCTTTCACAATGAAAAGAACAACATACTGAATAGTCTAAAGAGCACAACCTCCCAAAATCTGCCTAAGGATAGTTTTGAGGTTATATATATAAATGATAATTCATCCGATGGCGGAGATATATTGCTGAAAGAGAATATTGAGACTGACAATGTTTATCTGTATAATAACTTCCCTGCCATGAACAACAAAAAAGCAGCTATTGAGTATGGGATAAGCAAGGCAAAGGGCGAAATAATAGTTCTTAGTGATGCCGACTGCATCCAACAGCCCAACTGGATAAATATGATGTTATCTTTTCTAGATGACAAAACAGGCTTTATAGCAGGGCCTGTAGAGTTCTATAGTAATTCATCTGCGTTCTCAAACCTTCAGCAGTTGGAATTTTCAAGCCTTATTATAACCGGTGCCGGGCTAATTGGAAGCAGTATGCCTGCCATATGTAACGGTGCTAATATATTGTTCAGGAAAAGATTATTTTATGAAGTGAACGGATATCATGGTAATGAGAATATCTCTTCCGGTGATGATGTTTTTCTGATGCAGAAGATTGCAAAGCTGACTGATTATGAGATAAAGTTCTGTAATTCAGCAGAATCAATTGTAAGAACATACCCGCAAAAAACCGTTGCTAAATTCTTTAACCAGAGGAAAAGATGGGCGGGCAAGTCAATTGCTTTCATAAATAAAAAACTGGTTGTCATCTTAACGCTAATTTTCCTTTTTTATATAGGTTTATTTTTATCTCCATTATTAATTATCAACAATATAAATCTATTATTTCTGTTTTTAACAGCGGGAGTATTAAAAGCATTATCCGAGTTTATTGTTCTTAAGTCCGGGAAGGAAGTAATTCCATTAACAATCTCTTTCAGATACTTTATTCTCGCTGAGATTTTGCATATTCCCTATATTGTATTCTCCACTATTTATGGAGTATTTGGGAAAAAACGCTGGGAATAAAAACTTAAGTAATCAGTACAAAGTTCTTTAATTGAAGATTTACAATATTAATCAATTACCCCTTAGACAAAGAGAATAATCACAAGGATGGAATTTAATGTATTTGCAGTTTGTCTTTTGAATGAATATCTTATTTATTGTATTTTTTCAAAATTTTGCTTAAAATGAGAATTTTATTAAGTTTCTTCCTATTACTAAATATATATTTGACTGCTCAGGAAAATCCAAACAGGGCTTTTAAACCGGATTCTACCAAACAAGCCAGGTTGGACTCGTTAATGCAGCGTGATTCTATATCATTTAAATCGACTAAGCACGATACCTTAAAGGTAAAGCCATTAGTTCCGGTTCCGCAAAAACCGCTAAGCGATCAGCATACTTTTCTTAGTTTTGATAAGATAATCAGAACAGATTACAGGAACTCTCAGGACTTATTGCAGTTGCTCCCCTTTACATATATTTATGATTTGGGTCAGCCCATACAATATTCCAACGGTTCATTTTATGGAGTTTCACCGAGCAATATGATGGTGATTGAAGACGGTATTCCTATCCACAACGGATTATTTAATGATCTAAATTTTATCCAGAGTGAAGGGATAGACTCAATAGAATCAATACCAATTACGCAGGGATTATTTTATGGCAATTTTAAGAATTATGCGGCTGTAAATATTATCAATAAAGAGCAAACATATTCCATCCCTTATTCAAAGATTAAATATTACCAGGGAATGAATGATGAAGGCTATATTGACGGCCTTTTCAATTTATTTTTGACAAAAAAATTAAATGCCTATTTAGAAGTTTCAAATAGAAAAGTAAGCACATATTATGCAAATAACAGAGGTGCCATTTGGAACGGAAAAATTAAGTTTAAGTATCTTCTTAATGACATTTTAAATTTTACCGGTTCATATGGCTACTCAGATCTTAAGACCGACTATAATGGCGGAATTGCATATGACAGCATAAAGGCAATTTCTACTTTATATGATAACCAAAATGCACCTGTAATCTTTTCATCCAGACAGTTTAATAACAGACAGCATCGTTTTTATATAAAGACACTTTATTCTCCTAATAAAAGCAGCAATACTGAGTTCAGTTTATATTCAAATTTCAACAGAGATTTAATTGACGGAGATACCCTTTTATTAAGGAACGACATACAAACATACGGCGCAATTTTACATTCGTATTACGATTTGAAAAATGCCAGGATAAAAGCCTACGGCAATTTTGAATCGAGCAAGTACAAATATTCATATTCCTCAGTAAATCAGGAATATGGTAATTACTCAATTTCCTGCGGTTTTAGTTTTGATTATTATATGCTGGACAGTTCAATTATTTTATCTCCATTAGCTAAAATTGAGGATTATAAATTTTCAGATATTGAGTACACCTATCCATATTTAGGCTCTGATTTGTATTTTAGGCTAAACAAGAACATCTTGGCCGGAATGAGCTATGGGTTTACTGTTTCAGAAAGAGACTTTTTTAATGATCTTGAAGGGAAGAACCTTTCCCTTTTTGAAGCATCACTTATACTTAATTATCCGAGGTTAAAAGGTACCGTTAAGTATTTTAATAAATTTGTTGATCAGCTATCCCCTAATCTGAACTATCAGAGTCTGATACTTCTTAATAATATGCTAATGTTTAAGTCCAACAAACGTTTATCGGGTATTAGTATAAATATTAATGCAAATCCCGGTAAGGTTTTGTTCGAAAATAATTTTTCATTTTACAATAACAAAAATGACGAATTAATAAATTTACCTGAGTATAACCTTAACAGCGGAATTTATTTTAAGGACAGTTTATTTAGCTCTAATCTTGACCTTAAGGCAGGTTTTACGGCAAAATATATAGGCGCTGCAACTTATTATGTAAACGGCGGAACGGCGAAACAAAAGTCGGTAAGTATACGTCCTTCATTTACGATTGATTTTACATTATCCGGGATGATACAAAAAACGGCGATTTTATACTTTACATTAGAAAATATGCTAAACAAGGAATACTACTTGGTCCCTTATTATCCAATGAGGAAAATCGGTTACAGATTTGGAGTCTCCTGGGAAATATTTAATTAAATGAAAAAGTTAAACCCGATAGTATATTTAGTCCTGATATTTGTTTTAAGTGAAGCTGCATATATATTTGCTTCCGTTAATAGCGGAAGGCAGAACATGCCAATATATATGTACGTTTACTTTGAGGCATTTATACTTTTTTTCTTTTCCTGCTTCTTAATAGGGAATTATGCAGAAAGAGAAGATAGAGCATTCCCGTGGTTCAACAAGTTAGACGGTCAACCTGAAAGCAGAAAAAACGGTCTGCTTTTATTCTTGTTTGTAACAGGTATTATCTTCAGAGTTACTCTTTTCCCTTCTGACATTACAACTTCAGATGATGTTTACAGATATATCTGGGAAGGTAAAGTAATAACAAACGGGTATAACCCGTATAAGACAGCTCCAAACGCTGAAATCCTTAACCATTTACATACAGCGGACTATCCGGTAAAAGTATCTTTCCCAAACATGCCTGCCATTTACCCGCCTTATTCACAGGTGATATTTGCTGCAAGTTATAAAATTGCAGGTGAATCATTTTGGGGGCTAAAGCTATTCTACTTGTTAAGTGAAATTGCCACCATGTTTTTTTTAATAAAGCTGCTTTATTTAAAGAAAAAGAACCCACTTAATATTATTTACTATGCATGGCTGCCTCTGCCTGTTTTAGAATTTTTTGGCAATGTTCATTTGGATCCGCTTGGGATTACTTTTATCGTAATGTTTGTTTACTATATTGAGACTAAGAAGTATTATCTGGGTACGGCAGCATTAGCAATTTCATTTTTAGCAAAGTTGTATCCCATATTTCTATTTCCCTTACTTTTCAAGAAGTTGAACTTTAAACAGCTTGTTTATTGTTCCTTACTATTTGCCGCAGTCTGCTTACTTTTTTACACCCCATTTCTGGACAAAGATTTATCTATATTAAAATTTATCAGTACGTATCTTTCAAGCTGGCAGTTTAACGGATCTATTTTTTCTTTATTCAAAGCCGTTTTTAATTCTCAAATTGCACGGTACGTTTGCAGTGCCGGATTAATTATAAGCATTATCTCAATTTGGATATTTTACAAGAATTTTATGAATGCAAGTTATGGAATTTTTCTTGCGCTTATAATTTTTGCAACTACACTTTATCCATGGTACTTAGGATGGCTTTCAGCATTAAATGTTTTTAATCCGTTTTTATCTGTATTGTCATTGGCTTTTACGATCGATTTTTCAAACTTCACCCCTTTGGCTCCAAAGTGGACAGAATTTACTGTTGTAAAACTAATTGAATATATACCCTTTTTTATTTTGCTGGTTTATGATTTAAGAAAGAACATATTTAAGCCAAGAGTTAGTATTCAAGAAAAAGAGACTGTGTAAAAATTAGATACAAATAATAATATATCCCCCGAACTATTTGAATAATTACTTATAACGTAGTTTATATAAACCAGAGCCCCTCTTTAATTTCCCTAAAAAATGGGGAAGATATATACTTACACAGTCGTAAATCTGCTGGCTAATTATTATTTTCACCCCGACTCGTCCTGCGGACTTCATTCAACCTGCCACTATGTGCGCTACAGATACGGAGGAAAATTCTTACAACTACTCTAAAATGGATTCGGATGGCTCGGGATGGAATTTCTTCCATTTGTTATTCTGCCACTGACTTAGAGATACCATCATAAGAATGAGCCCATTGAGAAATAGATTATGAAAGCACTGAGAAATATTAGGTAAATGTATCTCCTTAAGATTTAACTTTTATTTATTTTTTAATAGGCTCTGCTCTATGACAATAGTCACAATGTTCAAATAATAAGGGAATTTCCCACGGTACAATTCATTAAAAGCTCAATCCTTTACATACGAGCAATTTATTCAGAATTGTAATTAGAAATTACTCATTATATAATAATTTTTCAAATAATATTTACATTGCTTCCATTTTTTCCAAAAAGTGACCAAAATATCCCCAAAATAGATTGTAAATGAAATATCTAATAGTTAATTTAGGTGCTGTATTAAAAAACTTTTTTAAGAGTTACTAGTGTCAGGACATATTGAAATATCTAAGAAAGGAAGGTCTTAATTGATGGAAGAAGAAAAAAACGCTGAAAATATCCAAGACTCATATCAACAATGGAAAGAAAAAGTTTATAATAAATCCATTCAGAAAACACCGGAACGATTACCCGAATTTACCACAAACTCGTTTAACAAAGTAGAACCCCTATATTTACCTGAAGAAGCCCCTAAAAGCTATGAAGAAAAGTGCGGTTTCCCAGGACAATATCCATTTACACGCGGAATTCAACCGACAATGTACAGAGGCAGACTTTGGACAATGAGACAGTATGCAGGGTTTGGAACTGCCCGTGAATCAAATAACCGCTACAGATATTTATTGGGTCAAGGTCAGTCAGGTCTTTCAGTTGCATTCGATTTACCTACTCAAATAGGCTATGATAGTGATGATCCATTGGCTTATGGCGAAGTTGGAAAAGTGGGAGTTGCTATTGATACTCTTGCAGATATGGAAATATTATTTGATCAAATTCCACTTGATAAAGTGTCTACCTCAATGACAATTAACGCCCCGGCATCTGTACTGCTTGCATTATATATTGCAGTTGCAGAGAAACAAGGCGTTTCAAAAGCACAAATTAGCGGAACTATACAAAATGACATTTTGAAGGAATACATTGCGCGCGGTACTTATATATTCCCGCCAAAACCTTCAATGCGCCTTATTACCAACATATTTGAATATTGCAACAAAGAAGTTCCGAAATGGAATACTATCTCAATATCAGGATACCACATCAGAGAAGCCGGTTCAACCGCATCTCAGGAAGTCGGTTTTACAATTGCCGATGGTATAGCTTATGTTGAAGCAGCTGTTAAAGCAGGCTTGGATATAGACGGTTTTGCTAAAAGATTGTCATTCTTCTTTAATGCTCATAATGATTTATTGGAAGAAGTTGCAAAATATAGAGCAGCACGCCGTTTGTGGGCAAAGATCATGAAAGAAAGATTTGGAGCAAAAGATGCACGCTCAATGATGCTTAGGTTCCATACTCAGACAGCAGGTTCAACTTTAACTGCCCAGCAGGTTGAGAATAATATTGTAAGAGTTACAATTCAAACCCTTGCCGCAGTTATGGGCGGAACACAGTCATTACATACAAATTCCCGTGATGAAGCTTTAGCTTTACCAACAGAAGCATCAGTAATGGTTGCTTTAAGGACACAGCAAATCGTAGGCCATGAGAGTGGTGTAACAAATACAATAGATCCTTTAGCAGGATCTTATTATGTAGAGTCAATGACTGATCAGATTGAGAAAGATGCTGAAGAGTATATTAAGAAAATTGATTCCATGGGCGGCATGATTGAAGCTATTGAAGCCGGTTATGTACAGTCTGAGATTCAAAATGCTGCATACAGATACGAAAAAGAACTTGAAGCAGGAAAACGTATTGTAGTTGGTCTTAATAAATTCCAGATTAAAGAAGGCGAACCAACCGGTTTATTGAAGATTGATATGTCAGTACAAAAAGAACAGATCAAATTCTTAAACTCAGTTCGCGCACAAAGGAACAATGACGAAGTAGCCAAAAAACTTGCAGAACTTAAAACCGCTGCTCAGGGTACTGATAACCTAATGCCTTATATTCTTGCTGCTGTAAAAGAATATGCCGGCGTTGGCGAAATCTGTAATACTTTGAGGTCAGTTTTTGGCGAATATAAAGAGCATGTAGTTATTTAATTATTAAACGTTTTTGCCGATAATGCTATAGCCGCAAGAATATTTTCTCTTGCGGTTATACCCGGTAATAATTTAGAAATAATTTATATTCTATGTGGATAAATAAAAACAATTTATGATATATATAGAATTTTCCAGGTATTAAAATGAAAATAAATAAAATAGAACATATTGGAATAGCAGTAAAGAACTTAGAAGAAAGCATTAAATATTACGAAGATGTATTAGGCCTTAAGTGTTATAATATTGAAGAAGTAAAGGACCAGAAAGTTAAGACTGCTTTTTTCCTTGTAGGTGAGACCAAGATAGAACTTTTAGAATCAACTGATCCTGAAGGTGCTGTTGGCAAGTTCATTGAAAAAAAGGGAGAAGGGGTACACCATGTAGCGTTTGCAGTTGAAGAAATTGACAGCGCACTAAAAGAAGCAGAAGAAAAAGGTGTTGCTTTAATTGATAAAACTCCACGTAAGGGCGCAGAAGGATTAAATATAGCCTTCCTGCATCCTAAATTTACTAAAGGAGTTTTGACAGAGCTTTGTGAACATTCTTAATTAACATTTATTGCTGCATTTGATTTAACAATCAAAATAGACTTTAGAGAAATACGTATTAAGTTAATTAGTGCTTTTTCTCTAATTTTTATCTTGCAAGTTAACTTAAATGAGTAATAAAACATTTCATTATAAAAAACTGAGTAAAACCTTATGGGTATGCAAGAAAAATTAGAAAAACTTATGCAGCTTAGAGATCAAGCCCGTCTCGGAGGAGGCGAGGACAAGACCGCTATTCAGCATAAAAAAGGAAAACTGACGGCACGCGAAAGAATAGACCTTTTGCTTGATGACGGCAGTTTTGAAGAATTTGATATGTTTGTATCAAGGAGCCATCCTGAATCAGCCAGCGGCGGTGAATATCTGCCGGAAGGTGTTGTTACAGGATATGGTACAATTGACGGACGTTTAGTTTATGTTTTTTCACAGGACTTTACAATAGTAGGCGGTTCTCTTTCAGAAATGTACGCCCAGAAAATTTGTAAGGTTATGGATAAAGCAATGAAAATGGGCGCTCCTGTTATTGGCATTAACGATAGCGGCGGCGCGAGAATTCAGGAAGGTGTAAAAAGCCTTGCCGGTTACGCAGAAATTTTTGAAAGAAATATTTTAGCTTCCGGTGTTATTCCACAGATATCAGCAATATTCGGCCCATGTGCCGGTGGTGCTGTTTACTCCCCTGCTCTTACTGATTATACAATTATGAGCAAAAATACCAGTTATATGTTTGTAACAGGCCCTAAAGTTGTTAAAACTGTAACAGGAGAAACCGTTACTGAAGAACAGCTTGGCGGTGCATTTGTTCATGGAACCAAATCAGGTGTTGCTCACTTTGTAGCAGACGATGAAAAAGAAGGAATATCTTTAATTAGAAAACTTTTAAGCTTTTTGCCACAGAACAACTTAGAAGATCCGCCTTTGGCACAAAATGATGATCCGATTGATAGAGTTGATGACAAACTGAATACTATTATTCCCGATACCGCAAACAAACCATACGATATTAAAGACGTTATTCAGTCAATAGTAGATAATGGCGAGTTCCTTGAAGTACATGAAAACTATGCTCCAAATATTGTAGTTGGTTTTTCACGCTTTAACGGAATGCCTGTTGGTATAGTAGCAAACCAGCCAAGTTATCTGGCAGGTGTATTGGATATTAATGCATCACGCAAAGCAGCCCGCTTTGTTCGCTTCTGCGATGCTTTTAATGTTCCTATAGTAACATTAGTAGACGTACCGGGATTCTTACCGGGTACAGCACAGGAATATGGCGGTATTATTTTGAACGGAGCTAAATTGTTATTCGCTTATGGTGAAGCAACCGTTCCAAAAGTTACAATAGTATTAAGAAAAGCTTATGGCGGCGCATACGATGTTATGAGTTCAAAACATTTACGTGGCGACATCAACTATGCATGGCCAACTGCAGAAATAGCTGTTATGGGCCCACGCGGAGCAATAGATATTCTCCACAACAGGGAAATCCAAACAATTACAGATGCAAGTGCCCGTGCAGAATTCTGTGCTAAGAAAGAACAAGAATATATAAATAAATTTACAACACCTTATGTAGCCGCAAAGTTCGGATACATAGATGACGTAATTGAACCAAGAAATACAAGGTTTAGAATAATTAGAGCTTTGCAGTCTTTAGCTACTAAAAAAGACACGAACCCTGCTAAGAAACATTCTAACATTCCAATGTAGGAGGAAAAATGTTTGGTCTTTTTAAAAAGAAAAATGAAGAAGCACTACCCACAACTCCTGAACCGGTTGTTGTAAAATCGGCAGATGAGCGTGGTGAAATTGTTGCTGCAATTGCAGCGGCATTAAGCTTGTACAAAACTGAAACCCATGATTATGAGAATATGGTTCTAACTATGCAAAAAGTTATGCGCCCTTATTCACCATGGAGTTCAAAAATATATGGTTTAAGACAATATCCAATAAAAATGCGGACTTTTGACTATGAAAAAATTCAAATTAAAAATAGGTGAGAATGCTTACGATGTTGACATCGTAAGTGTGGAAGAAAATTCTGCTCATGTATTGGTAAACGGCAAGGAATATGAAGTTGAAGTTGATAAGAAACTTCAGCCGACTAAAACCCCGGTTTTAGTTCGTTCCAAAGTTGAACCCTCTACAGAGTCAGATAGAACTTTAGTAAAGACAAATCAGCCAGGTCAGCCAAAGGGCACCGGATTTATTAAATCTCCATTACCGGGTACAATTTTATCCGTTTGTGTTAAAGTAGGAGACAGAGTAAAGATCGGCGACAGGCTTATTATTTTAGAAGCAATGAAAATGGAAAATAATATCAACTCTGACAGAGCAGGCACAATTACCGCTATAAAGGTTAATGCAAAAGATGCTGTTCTTGAAGGTGATATTCTGATTGAGGTAGGAGCGTAAAGTATGCACCCTAACATGCTTTTACTCTGGACAATATTTACTGTTCTTTTTATATCTATTTTTTCTATTGATATGTTTGTAACAGATCATAGGAAAGGAGACATAAAAGTAAGGAACGCTCTTATGTGGACTAGTTTATGGGTTCTTACTGCATTTGCCTTTGCAGCAGCCATATATTTCTTTATGCCGGCACAGGCTGCAGATGCAAAAGGAAGAATCCCTAACAATGCACTGGAATTTATTGCAGGTTATTTAACTGAATATTCTCTTTCAGTTGACAACTTGTTTGTCTTTATTGTAGTATTTGCAAAAATGGGCATACCTCACCAAAATCAGCCACGTATCCTTAAATGGGGTATCATTGGTGCAATAATTTTAAGAGGCGTATTTATAATAGCAGGTGTTGGTCTTATTCATTTATTCTGGTTTATGCCATACGTTTTTGGAGCAATCTTAGTGTACACAGCTCTTAAAATGTTTAAAGCCGGCGATGATGATGAATTTGACCCTGAGCACTCAACTTCCTTAAATGTACTTAAAAAAATATTTAAGGTAAAAGGCGGTCACGAGACGCATTATTTCTTTGTTAAGGAAAAAGGCATCTGGTACGTAACCATTGCATTTATAACTTTATGCCTTCTGGATATATTGGACTTAATATTTGCAGTGGACTCCATCCCTGCTGTATTAGGTATAACTACTAATTCTTTTATTGCAATCACATCAAACCTGTTTGCAATTTTAGGACTTAGATCCCTATTCTTTGCCCTTTCCGGCTTATTAGGTCTTTTCAGATATCTCAAATATGGAATAACTTTTATATTATTCTTTATAGGAGTGAAAATGCTTATAGCTCACTGGGTTGAAATTACATCTATTGAATCTTTGATTGTAATTGTATCAACATTAGCTGTATCAATCTTATTATCCGTGATGATAAAGGAAGCAGTTGATGAAGTAGTTGAAGAGATTGAAACAGACTTAGTTGAAAAAGAGATAAAGGAACTGGATTCTAAATAATTAGCAATTGCGGATTATAGAAAAAAAGAACGGCCACAAGCCGTTCTTTTTTTATTTTAAACCCACTCCAATGCGAAAAAAGACACAGCTCAATTAGCTGACTTCTGCGGAAAGTCACACGATGCAGGAATGACTTTTCAGGTTATGCATAAATCCATTATAATTAGTCATAAAATAATATTATATAAGATTGAATATGAAACCAGAGTTGTTGTTATGGATGCTGTTTATAGCAATATTCATAATAGTATTTACCGTTGATATTTTTGTTACTGACCACCGTAAGGGCGATATAAAAGTTAAATCAGCTTTACTATGGACGGGAGTATGGATATTAACTGCTTTTCTTTTTGCTGCAATTATTGGCTATTTAATGCCCCTTCAGGCCCCAATAGATGGGCGCATCCCAAACAATGCACTGGATTTTGTAACCGGATACCTGATTGAATTGTCTCTTTCAGTTGATAATCTTTTTGTCTTCATAATCGTTTTTTCCAGGATGGGGATACCGAATAAAAACCAGCCGCACATTCTGAAATGGGGCATAATGGGAGCAATTGTTTTTAGAATTGCATTTATTTTTGCCGGGGTTGGACTTCTTGAAATGTTCTCATTTATGACATACGTATTTGGGGCAATTCTTGTAATTACCGCTATAAAAATTGCAATGTCTGGCGAAGATAAATTTGATCCGGAACGTTCTGTTATTGTTAAAATGTTGTACAAATTCTTTAGTGTAAAAGGCACTAATGAAACGCACGGCTTTTTTATTATGGAGAACGGCAAAAGGTTTGTAACTATCAGCTTTATAACCGTTTGCATATTAGAACTTCTGGATGTTGTATTTGCAATTGATTCCATCCCGGCAGTACTGGCAATTACTACAAATTCTTTTATTGCAATAACTTCAAATTTATTTGCAATACTTGGGTTACGCTCAATGTATTTTGCTTTATCCGGTCTTTTAGGGGCATTCAGATTCCTTAAATATGGAATTACATTTATTTTATTTTTTATTGGTATTAAAATGATTAGCGAGCATTGGATATATATATCATCAATCACTTCTTTAATTGTAGTTACATCCGTAATAATGGTTTCAATCATTTTTTCATTAATATTCAGAGACAAAAAGTAAATGAACAAGTACCTGGCATATCTTCGGCAATTCTTTAACCATTGAAACTGTTCCCTGTCCCATAATCGATCAATCGTGTATGATTATACTGCATTGCGCAGGTTATTAGAAAGTGTTACTGTGTTAAAAGGGCTCAGCTTAAAAGGAAATGTAAGCAGGTATGAGTCAGAGCATAGACAGTACATGGACTTGGTTATTATGACGGCTTTAGCAGATTTTGTATTTAAGTTAAATTATATTCACTATAGTATTTCTTCACTGTATGTCAGATATTTTTAACGGAAGCTAGCTGGCTTAGCCAGATGAAGATTCTCCCTTTAGAAAGACTAATATGGAGTAAGAAATACAAAGGCTCAATAGCAATATGCTACTTAGATTTAGATAAATTCCTTCAAAAACCGTCCGATCCCGGACGGTTTTTTTATATCATCCATATTTGGCCAATATGGTTTTATGATGGAACTATTCACTTTAATCTATTATATCCCTTACCTATTTTTAGACTTATTATAAAATACTTTTCGGAATATGAAAAAAATTATACTTATATGTTTTATCCTTTTTATAAATAGTATAACATTCAGCTATAATGCTGTTCTATTTAACGGTGCGGGTTCTTCTTTTCAGGATAAACTAGTAGCTATAACCATAGCAGGAATTGTTAACAGAGATTCTGCCAGATTATATCTTTTTAATGTAAATGAAACATGGAATTGGAACCAGACAGACGAAACCTGGCAAAACTTATACCATTCGCGCGGTAATGTTACTTTTGACAGCATTACCGGTATTCAGTCTTTAATAAATAGGTTTAGAAGCTATATTAGAGGCGCAATAACATATGACCCTTATAGATGGTTTGGTAATTTTTCGGGACAAAATTTTATGTGGCAAGGTGAAGTTGCCGCTATGTTGGGTGGTTTAACTGACCGTATCCCTCTCTCCCCCACCCAAGCCGGAAATTATAATATCCCTGTTTCTGACTCAGTTTTAATAAATGATTATTTTGATGGTGATTCTTCTATATGGGTTACCGGCAGACTTGAATTAGCATCGCACTCTTGGAATAACACCTCTCTGTCTGAAGAAAACAAATATTTGACTCTATTAAATTGGGGTGTCCAAAATATATTACCACGCTGCAACCCTAAAAAGTTTTACCTGAGGGAAATAACCGACTACACTATTCAACAGAGAATGTTTCAGTGCAATTTAGCAGGAACAGATGATTTGGATTTTAACTCACTGCCTACTGCCCGGGCTGATGTTTTAGAGACAGTACTTAATTATCTCCATTCAAAAAATCAGACTACAATTTTTAATATATATGGCTGGATGCGGCCCGAACCATTAGTACAATGGTTTATGTTTTTTGGGGCATCAATGCATGAAACATTATTGGGCAATCTTTCTTTCCATTCTTCATTTCCGGTTGCACCCAGACAGTATAACAGACCTTCTAATATAGATACTAACAGTGTAAGCCCTGAGCAAAAGTACTATATCATTTTTATAGGTTCAGAAGGTGACGCGGGTAATTGGAATATCGGTTTGCAGGCCGGGGCATGGATGTCACACAAACGCGGATTAGTACCTGTAAATTGGGCTTGGAATCTGGAAATGCTTAATGAATTTCCTTTTATAGCTTCTTATTATTATGACACAGCCACTCCTAATGACGGTTTCCTTTCAGCAATATCTCCTTTGGGATATTGTTATCCTGATATTTGGCCGGCTGAATCCTTGCAAGGAGCAATTGACTCTTCCAAATATCTTATGAATAAATTTAACATAAATCAGATTTATGGTTACAAGCATTATTGCGGATCAGGTACAACAAATTATAGAGGTAAATTGATTAGTAATAATTTTAACTTTGTTAAATATGGGGAATTTCAAAAAAATATTAATGCTTCTCTTTCCATAGTTTATGACCCTTCTTTATCATTGCAGAAACCGATATTAACATATAAGACACTGCTATTTAACCATTGCGGGGATGATAGTTTTTATGGGGATGTTTCTAATCTTGATACATTTGCAAATAGAATTATTTCATCATTAACCGGAAAGACAAAGCCATATTATTTGCTGGCAGGGTATCAAAGATACCGCCAGGATGATTTTACAAACAGAACCGATCCCGGCAGCTCTGACATTTCAATTGACAGGCTAGTCCAGGTTGTTCAGAAATTAAAAAATAATGCGGCAATAGGACAGTCAATAGAAGTTTGCACAATTGAAAAGTTTAGTGCTTTAATGAGAAAGAGCACAGGACTTTCATCTGTTTCGGGAAGCGAACAAATTGTAAAAGAATATAAGCTATATCAAAATTATCCAAACCCTTTTAATCCTATTACTACAATTTCATACAGTTTAGCCGCTCCATCTAAAACAATAATAGAAGTATTTGATGTATTAGGGAAACGAATAAAAGTTCTTGTAAATGAAATGCAGTCTGCCGGTTGGCATTCTGTTGAATTTAATGCTTCAAATCTACCAAGCGGTATTTATTTTTACAAACTGACATCTGGAAGATATGCAGAGACAAAAAAATTAGTTTTGTGCAAATAAGTTATAAAGTTGTAAAGTTGAAAGTTATAAGGTTGAAAGTTGGAAGTGGAAAGTTGTAAAGTGGATTTTCAATAGTGCTAATTCACTATAAATCCAATTTAAGAAGTAATAAAACATTATGTAGGCTCCATTCTTTTCCTGTACACAAAAATATTTGCAGATATCTGATAGTTTGTATAGTTTAGCAAATAAACTTAAATTTTTTATGGAAAATCATTCAAAACCTAAGGTCCTAATTGTTGATGATGAAAAAGGTCTTCGTTTAGGAACAAAACGACTTCTGGAACGTGAGGGTTATGAGGTAAGCGCCGGAGAAAACGGTACTGAAGGAATAAATCTTGGCACAGCAGAGGAATTTGATCTGGCCATAATTGATCTGAAAATGCCTGATGTGGACGGAATTACTGTTCTTAAAAGGATACATAATGCTTACCCTAATACTATTTGCTTTATTGCAACAGCTTATGCCAGTTATGATACAGCCATAGAAGCTACAAAAATAGGGGCATTCAGCTATATCCCGAAGCCTTTTACTCCGGAGGAACTGATAAATCAGTTGAAAAGAGGATATGAAAAACGCCTTTTATTAATTGAAGCAGAAAAATGGAGGAAAGAGCGGGAGGAGCGTTTACTTGAGGTCGCTTTTGAAAAAACCCGTTTGAACACTATAATCAACTCTTTAATGGACGGGGTTTTGGTAGTAAATAAAACGGGAGAAGCAGTTCTATTTAATCCGAGCGCATTAAAATATTTATCATTGAATAATATTGTGCTTGAGGAATATGTAATTGATAAACTGCATCCTGATATTGCCGCACTTATAAATAATTTTTTAACCTCAAATACTTACGAAAAGAAATCATATTCCCATCAAATTGAATTAAAGCCAAACCGCGAATTATTTGTTGATGTTACTTCATCTGCCGTTCCGCACCCGGACGGCTCACTTGCAGGTGTTGTAATTGTTATTAAAGATATTACCGAACTGAAAAAAGTAGAGATGCTAAAGTCCCAATTTGTCTCTATGGTATCTCACGAGCTTAAAGCACCGATAGCAGCAGTGTACGGCTTTTTAAAACTAATTTTAGATGAAACCATTCCCCTTTCCCCGGAACAGCAAAAAGATTTTCTTAACCGTTCCATGTTAAGATTGGACTCTTTGCTTAAAATGGTTAACGACCTGTTAGACATTTCCAGAATAGAAACTAAAACAGTTAAAAGAGAAATTAAAGAGATTTCCATCGTCACCATTATTAAATCCATTATTGAGATTTTCCAAATTGAGATTGACAAGAAGGGACTGGCCCTCAGTATTGATTACGGAGATAATGTTCCGGTATTTAAAGCAGACTCCGATGAAATAAACCGGCTATTTACAAACCTTATCAGTAATGCCATTAAATACAACTCTAACAACGGAAAACTTATCATAAATATAACTTCATCTGACAGATATTTAATTGTTGAGGTAAAGGATACCGGAGTCGGCATGAAACCGGAAGATAAAGAAAAGCTTTTCAGGGAATTCTTTAGGGCAAAGAATGAAATGACAAAGAATGTAAGCGGCACCGGGCTTGGGCTTTCCATTGTTAAAAGAATAATTGACTCATACGCCGGTAAAATTGAAGTGGAAAGTACCTATAAAGAAGGATCTACCTTTAGAGTATTTCTTCCGTTATAGCCACTCAGTCAACAGTCAACGCGCCGTCGGCGGGCAAGCCAGTCAGCATTTATCAATTCGGCAGTTAGCAGTTATAATATAATATTCTTTAAATTATAAAACCGGTAATCAATTGAAAATATCCAACTGATTACCGGTTTGTTTATTCATAATTAATTTTCAGAATCACTGTGTCACCCAGTATCCATGTCAATATCATTTGTTGACTGTTGACTGCTGACTGTTAACTGAAAAGCTATTTAACCAGCATCATCGTTTTTGTCTGTACAAAGCTTCCTGCTTCTAACTTGTAAATATAAACGCCACTTGTCAATTTTGAAGCATTGAAAGTAACTTCATGTCTGCCGGCATCCATTTTTTCATTCAATAACATTGTAATTTCCTGACCAAGCATATTAAATACTCTTAATTTAACTACTTGTGATTCAGGAAGTGTAAATGCAATTTTAGTTGAAGGGTTGAACGGATTAGGATAATTTGCATACAATTTATATTCTTTTGGAGCAGCAACGTCAGCTTCAACTACTTTTGAATATTCAAAGCTGCCGTTTTGATCCATCTGTTTCAGGCGATAATAATATTTACCGTTAACAGTGGAATTATCAAGATAAGAGTAGTTGATTGGGGAAGTACTGGTACCATTACCGTTTACAAAAGCAATTTTTGACCAATTAGCTTTGTTTGCTGATCTTTCAACAACAAAACCCTGGTTGTTTTTTTCAGTAGCGGTTGACCAATTAAGACGTACAGCATTATTAACTGTTGAAGCAGTAAATGAAGTTAATTCAACCGGAACAATATCATTCCACATGTTAGCAACATGAATTCCATCTACAATACAGCCAACTGAATTAGAAGAACTGCCCTGACGAAGAGCTATTGCATTAACAGTATCTTTACCTGCTTCTGTGTACACAAAATGCTCAGGGGTACCGGCTGCCAATTCATTAACCGGAACGCCTGAAGGAACAACCCACAATTTTACAGTATCAGCACCGGCAGTATTAATTGTGTATTTCATAATCAGCAAATAAGTAGTATTTATTGCAAAATTAGTAGCTCCGTAAGTAGGAGTTGAACTGAGATTTTCTACACCAAAATTAACATTCCCTGCTACTTTACGGACCAGTAATCTGCCACAGAAATTTGTAAAAGTATTTTGAACTGCAAGAGTACCAAGATTTAATATGTAATCACCTACTTTTGACTGAGCAGTATCAGTAACATTTACCAATAATGAGACATATATATTTGTACCGTTTCCTGATTGTGCAGTAAAAGTACGGTTAACATCCTCACCACCCGTATTTTTAATAAAAGCTGCATTTCCGATTGCGCTGCCAGGATATCCGGCATATGTTAAGCCCGGAACCGTACCAATAGGGTTGGTGCCAAGACCACTGTGTGCAACCCAGCCATTATGGCCGTTTAAGGTATCTGAGAAAGTAAAATCTTCATTTAATAAAACCTGCCCATAAAGCAAATTGCTAAAAGCAAATGCGCTAACAAGAGCACAAAGTAACATAATTTTTTTCATACCAGATCTCCATTTATTTTAGGTTTCAATTTAATTAGAAATATAATAATATGCAATGAACTCAGTATTAAGAAACCATTATCAGTAGTTAGTAATTAGTGATCAGTAATTAGTAATCAGTGATTAGTAACAAACAAAAGTAAACAACTTATTACAGAACAAGTATTTATATATATGGCTTTATGTTCATTGAGACTGAGTGGGACATCTTGTTCTAGTATATAACTTGTTTCAGCTATATATGGAAGTCACCAGTTAAGATAAAAATGCTCTGCAACTTATTCAAATTGCAGAGCTTAATATCACTAAAAAATTGTCTTTAACTAGTTACTAATTACCCCGAATTCGGGCTAGTTACTCTATTTGATGAGCATCATTTTCTTTGTCTGGGTAAACTTTCCTGCTTCTATCTTATAAATATATACACCGCTGGTAAGATTAGCAGCATTAAAGCTTACTTCGTGCACTCCGGCTTCCATCTCTCCATTTATAAGAGTTGCAACTTTTTCACCAAGCACATTATATACACTTAAATTTACTATTTTACTTTCCGGTAAAGAAAATTTAATTTTTGTACTTGGATTAAATGGATTAGGGTAATTATTACTTAATTCATAGGTTTTAGGCAGACCTAAATCAGCTTCGATAGTTTTTGAATATTCAAATTTACCATCTGTATCAACCTGTTTCAGTCTGTAGAACTGTTTACCGCAATTAACAGACTTATCTGCAAATGAATAATTCTTAGGTGAATTGCTGTTGCCGTTACCATTAACAAAACCAACCTTTACCCAATTTATTTTGTCTGAACTGCGTTCAACATTAAAGCCATAGTTACTCTTCTCTGTTGCGGTAGTCCAGCTTAAATTAACCGCGTTATTCTTAACTACAGAAGCGAATGAATTAAGCTCAACCGGAAGAGGAGAGCCTGTGGCCAAATTATAAAGCGATATGTCATCAATTTCAAATGAACCGGTTGCATTTGTATTCTGGACAATTCTAAAAGCTGTTAAGCTTACTTGATCCGAGACACTAAACTCATCACCAACCAACACATTATTTATATATAAATCACCTTTTCCAGGCCCTACCGAAGTTGAATTATAATTTACAGTAGACGTGGTGCCATTAATTACAAATGAAACTGAGTAGTTATTGTTTATTGTCGCAGTTGGAGCTCCGGATATTGCAGTCCAAGTATTTTTAGACGATAGTCTTGTATGACTTTCCCAAGTCCCATTGTTTAATCTGACACCAAACATTAGTTCGGCACCTGAGAACGGACTTGCAGAATTAAAACTAGTTCCACTACCTCCATATACGCTTAGCTGCCCAGCAATATTATTAACTCTCAAGTTAAAAGATAAAGTTATAATATCTGTAGTAGGAAAGGTTGAATTAGGGGCTCCAACTATACCGGCTGAATTACTTGCCCCAGTCATAATCATACTTGCCCCATCAAAATTTGAGGGATTTAAAGCCTTAATGCTTGCATTCGTTCCCAGATATACATATAAAAAATTACTATTACTAGTAGCGATTACAGTATTATTACCTAAATTACCAAAATTTTCACTAAATATCGGGGTTTGCCCCCAACTTATGCTGGGAAAGGTGAACAGAAAGAGTAACAAAAGGGTCTGAAAGTAAAGTTTTTTCATAGCACACGAGCCTCCATAGTTTTGCTGTAAGCATAGCACAGCGATGTTAATAAATGTTAAATGGTTTTCTTCTGAACCATTAATTTTTTATTATAATTTAAGCCGATATATGAGTGTTTAATATTTACTTGCCCTATAACCAAAGTAAATATTTGTAAAAAGAAATGATTTATATGACTATAAAATAACTACATCTTAGAAAGAAAATATATCCCTAAATATAAGATTATTCCTTGTTGTGGCATTTGACGATCTGCTCAGAATAGTCCTTTATTTTTCTTTCCGTTTTAACTTTTAATAATATCAAAAGTTAAAGCTGTTTACTATCATCCTGATCTGCATTGTATTATTTGTGAGCATACAAAACTGAATTTTTGATTTAGTATATAAATCAAATAGTTTTCTTTTTAGCTGAGACAGTAAATATTACCTAAAGAGAGCCGGATAGCATAAATCCGAATCTTTATAATAAGTTAATATTTATAATACTGAACACTAACAAATTAGAACCAGAACTAATGGCACCGAAACCTGAGACAGTCCCCGTTTTATATAATTATTGATGTGCCGGAACAACAATTTTATAATCAAAAACACTTATTTTAACCAAATTTGATTAATTTAGTAATTATTGATGTTTAAATATAGATTCAAATTAAATAATATATCTTATCACGCTATTTGAGAAAAAGTGAGAAAAAAAATTTAGAATATGGCTCAAAAACAAAACTTTTTTTTCACGCTATTTGAGAAACGGCCTTTTTTTACCCTTTTTGCAGTTCCCA
>Ga0183100_1000754_pt1 | contig 21148 bp, 13 predicted proteins | sample Biomet2_FD_127789 | JGI IMG/M metagenome (GOLD analysis project Ga0183100, IMG submission 127789) | Microbial communities from bioreactor (seeded with anoxic lake sediment) at LBNL, California, USA - Biofuel metagenome 2 | ecosystem: Engineered > Bioreactor > Anaerobic > Unclassified ...
CATGCGCTTTCCAAGCAAAACAAATGAAAAGGGCGAAGATATTCTTGATCAGGAAGCGGTAGATCGTCTGATCGATTATGCCATCGCTCACGGCATCAACTACTTCGATACGGCTCCCGCATACGGACAGTCGGAAGATGTTGTCGGTATCTCACTCAGCCGATATCCGCGCAACAAATATCTGCTTGCAACAAAGATGTCGAACTTCGACCCTTCTACCTGGAGCCTCGAAGCTGCGAAAGAAATGTATCATAATTCATTCAGGAGGCTGAAAGTGGATTATTTCGATTATTATCTGCTGCATGTTGTCGGGCAGGGAGGATTAGAACACACAAAAAACCGCTTCATCGATAACGGCTTAACAGACTTCCTTATGAAGGAACGAGAAGCCGGACGAATCCGCAATCTTGGATTCTCCTTTCATGGCGATGTGGCTGCTTACGATTATATGCTTGCGCAGCACGACAAATATAAATGGGATTTTGTTCAAATTCAACTCAACTATGTCGACTGGGAGAATCATGGAGAGGATAAAGGTTTAGATGCCAGCTATCTATATGGGGAACTGGAAAAACGCCATATCCAGGCGATTATTATGGAACCGTTGCTGGGTGGGCGGCTGGCTCGACTTACGCCTACAGCACTGACTATGCTCAAAAAAATCCACCCGGGTTTAAGCCCGGCTTCATGGGCCTTTCGTTTTGCCGGAGATATGCCGCTCTCACTAACTGTGCTTAGCGGTATGACCTATATGGAACATCTTCAGGATAATATTCGAACATTCTCTCCGCTGACTCCGCTAGCTGCAAACGAAAAGCAAACGCTCAAAACCATTGCCGACCTGATGCTTCATTCGGAACTAATTCCCTGCACACAATGCAAGTATTGTATGCCTTGCCCTTACGGATTGAATATTCCGGAAGTCTTCGCGCACTACAACCGTTGCGTCAACGATAAGATGCTGCCTAAAAGCTCATCCGATCCGAATTATGAAAAAGCGCGGCGCGAATTTCTTTACGGCTACGATCGCAGTGTACCGAAACTTCGTCAGGCCAGCCATTGCATAGGCTGCAAAGAATGCGAACCCAAATGCCCGCAAGGTATTGCCATCAGTGATGAAATGCACCGCATTGACAAGTTGACAGAGAATCTGAAACAAAATCTGCCGTTCGATAGTGCAAAAGATGATGCAGAAGCAGCAAAACACGAACTTCATTGACCACAGACAAAACAGACTATTATACGACATATTAAGGCAGCTTTATCTGATTATAGCTGCCTTTTTATTGATACAAAAAAACCTAATACTTCCATTCATTAATAAAAATAGGATGTTTTACTTACTATTTATAATAAAATAGAGCCATAAACTAACAATTATAAACATTGCCGCTTTGGAAAACAAATTAATTGATGAATGTTACATAGTGCGTATATCATTATGAGATGAATTTAATATCTTTGCCAGACATTTTGATAGTATATACATTATTACACAAACATAAAGTCAACAAATAATGAAGGAAAGAATCCATTTGAACTACGCTCAGGGATTATACAATCCGGCTAACGACCACGACGCTTGTGGTGTAGGATTAGTAGTTAACATTCATGGAGGCAAATCGCACGACATAGTAGAATCAGCTCTTAAGGTACTGGAAAATATGCGACACCGCGGAGCTGAAGGTGCGGACAACAAAACAGGCGATGGTGCAGGCATCCTGATTCAGATTCCTCATGAATTTATTCTGTTGCAAGGTATTCCCGTACCCGAAAAAGGCAAATACGGAACCGGTCTCATTTTTCTTCCTAAAGATCAGGCAGAACAGTCTACCATCCTCAGCATCATGATTGAGGAGATTGAAAAAGAAGGACTCACACTAATGCATCTGCGTAAGGTGCCGGTGAATACCGATATCCTGGGGCAAGCAGCACAAAAAACCGAGCCCGATATCAAGCAGATATTTATTACCGGCTGCAACGATCAGAACACACTGGAACTCAAACTCTATATTATTCGGAAAAGAATAGAAAAACGTGTGGATGTATTAGATATTCCAAACAAAAAGGATTTCTATGTCGTTTCGCTTTCAACAAAACGAATCGTATACAAAGGAATGTTGGAAACCATGCAGCTGCGCCAATATTTTCCCGACCTGACAAATAATTATCTAACCAGCGGTCTGGCATTGGTTCACTCCCGCTTCAGTACAAATACATTTCCGACATGGAGTCTGGCACAGCCGTTCCGTCTTCTGGGACATAACGGCGAGATCAACACCATCCGCGGCAATCGCGGCTGGATGGAAGCGCGCGAGAGCGTTCTCTCTACCCCGGCTATTCAGAATCTGGACGATATCCGGCCGATCATCCAACCAAATATGAGCGACAGCGCTTCCCTGGACAACGCTCTGGAATTCTTCATGGCTTCAGGAATGAGCCTGCCTCACGCTATGTCAATGCTGATTCCGGAAAGCTTCAATGAGAAGAACCCTATTTCCGAAGATCTAAAAGCATTCTACGAATATCATTCTATCCTTATGGAACCTTGGGACGGCCCGGCAGCACTGTTCTTCAGCGACGGCCGGTATGCCGGTGGAATGTTGGACCGAAACGGTTTGCGCCCGGCACGTTATACCATCACGAAAAATGATATAATGGTAGTCGCTTCTGAAGTGGGCGTCATGGATTTCGATCCAAGCGAGATCAAAGAGAAAGGGCGTCTGCAACCAGGGAAAATACTTCTGGTAGATACCGAAGAAGGCAAAATTTACGATGATAAAGAACTGAAACAGCAGTTAGCTGAAGCCAGGCCGTATCGTACATGGCTGATGAACAACCGTGTTGAGCTGGACGAACTGAAATCGGGGCGTAAAGTACCGGTAAGCATCGACAACTTCGACAAAATGCTACGCGTTTTCGGCTACAGCCGCGAGGATGTAGATCGCATCATCGCACCAATGAGTAACGCTGGTGCTGAACCGACAGGATCGATGGGTAACGATACGCCGCTGGCTGTACTCTCATCGCGCCCTCAACTGTTATACAACTACTTCCGTCAGCAGTTCGCCCAAGTGACGAACCCGCCTATCGACCCTATACGCGAAGAACTGGTGATGAGTCTGAGCGAATACATCGGCGCTGTGGGCAACAATATCATATCGCCAAACGAAAGCCATTGCAAAATGGTACGCCTCAATCACCCGATACTGACCAATACACAATTGGATTTGCTTTGTAACATTCGCTATAAAGGGTTCAAATATGTGAAGTTGCCTATGACATTCGAAATCGCCAAAGGACGTGAAGGATTGAAGGAATCGCTGGACCGTCTTTGCAAAGAAGCAGAGCAATCTGTTACAGATGGTGTCAATTATATCATTTTGAGCGATAAAAACGTCGATGAGACTCATGCCGCTATACCTTCCCTGCTGGCTGTAAGCACCGTACATCATTATTTGATCTCCGTACAGAAGCGTGTTCAAACCGCCCTGATCGTTGAGACCGGTGAAATGCGCGAAATCATGCATGCTGCCTTACTGTTGGGATTTGGTGCCAGTGCCATCAATCCTTATATGGCATTTGCTATCTTGAAAGACTTGGTCGACAAACAGAAAATTCAACTGAACTACGACACCGCCCAGAAAAACTATATCAAGGCTGTATGCAAAGGACTACTCAAGATTCTGAGCAAGATGGGTATCAGCACCATTCGCAGCTACCGCGGCGCTAAACTGTTTGAGGCTGTAGGCCTGAGCAGCGAACTGGCAAGCACCTATTTCGGGGATACAACAAGTAACGTTGGAGGTATCCGCCTCGACGAGATTGCAGAAGATGCTATTGCCATGCACCACGAAGCCTTTTATAAACCTGTGGACTGGATGCTCGATAACAAAGGCATTTATAACTATCGCAAAGATGGTGAAGAACATGCCTGGAATCCCGAGACCATTGCAACACTGCAGCTGGCCACACGTCTGGGCAGCTACAAGAAATTTAAAGAGTACACCCACATGGTCGATGAGAAAGAGGCTCCGATCTTCCTCCGCGACTTTATGGCTTTCAAAAAGCGGAAGCCTATACCGATCGAACAAGTTGAGCCGGCCAGCGAAATTATGAAGCATTTCGTTACATCAGCAATGAGTTTCGGTGCTCTCAGCAAAGAAACGCACGAAGCGCTTGCACTGGCCATGAACAAGATTCACGGACGAAGCAATACCGGCGAAGGCGGCGAAGATGCCGAACGTTTTCACGGAACAGTAGATGGTATTTCGCTTCACTCTGCCGTCAAACAGGTAGCTTCGGGTCGTTTTGGCGTCACCACAGAATATCTGATGAATGCAGAAGAGATACAAATAAAAATAGCTCAGGGTGCAAAACCCGGCGAAGGCGGACAGTTGCCGGGTTATAAGGTCGACGAAGTGATTGCACGCACGCGTCATTCGATCCCCGGAATCTCGCTCATCTCGCCTCCTCCTCATCACGATATCTATTCTATCGAAGATTTGGCCCAGTTGATATTCGACCTGAAAAATGTCAACCCCCAAGCCGAGATCAGCGTCAAGCTCGTTGCCGAAAATGGCGTAGGGACAATCGCTGCAGGCGTTGCTAAAGCTAAAGCCGACCGTATTGTCATATCCGGAGGCGAAGGCGGCACAGGTGCTTCACCTATGAGTTCGATCCGCTATGCAGGCGTACCGACAGAGCTGGGGCTCTCCGAAACACAACAGACACTGGTCATCAACGACCTCCGCGGACAAGTCATCCTACAGACCGACGGTCAACTCAAAACCGGACGCGACATCATCATCATGTCGATGCTCGGTGCCGAAGAGTATGGCTTCGGAACAGCTTCGCTGGTTGTATTGGGTTGCCTGCTGATGCGCAAATGCCATATGAACACTTGTCCGATGGGTGTTGCCACGCAGGATCCCGAACTACGTAAACGTTTTCACGGTCATTATGAATACCTGATCAATTTCTTTACTTTCATGGCCGAGGAAGTACGCGAATATCTGGCCGAACTGGGGTTCTCCAGACTGGAAGATATCATCGGGCGTACCGATCTGATCGAGCGCAAGCCGTCCGATCATATGGCCAAACATGATCTGCTGGATTTCTCGAGAATCCTGCACTTTCCGGAACAGGCTGCCACCAATGCCATCCACCACACAACATTACAGATTCATCTGATCGATCATGTGATGGATCGCTATATCATCCGTCAGGCAATGCCGGCTATCGAACATCAAAAAGAAGTTTCTCTGGATTACGCAATTGCCAATACCGATCGTTCCGTCGGCGCAATGCTTTCGGGCGAGATAGCCAAACGTTATGGCGAAGCCGGATTACCGGAACATACCATTAACATCAAATTCAAGGGATCTGCAGGACAAAGTTTCGGTGCCTTCCTGGCCCACGGTATAACCTTCACACTCGAAGGCGAAACCAACGATTATCTGGGTAAGGGACTTAGCGGCGGACGTATCTGCGTCGTTCCTCCATTGCGTTCGACTTTCGTTGCCGAAGATAATACAATTGCAGGCAACACGCTGATGTACGGTGCCACAAGCGGCGAAGTGTATATCAATGGGCGTGTCGGCGAACGTTTCTGCGTACGCAACTCGGGCGCTATAGCCGTTGTTGAAGGCGCCGGCGACCACTGTTGCGAATATATGACAGGCGGACGCGTGGTTGTTCTTGGCACGACGGGACGCAATTTCGCAGCCGGTATGAGCGGCGGCGTGGCCTACGTATGGAACAAAAGAGGCGACTTCGACTACTATTGCAACATGGAGATGGTCGAACTCTCGCTCCTCGAAGAGAACAATATGCGCAAAGAACTTCACGAACTGATCCGTAAACATTATCACTACACCGGAAGCCATCTTGCAGGCATAATGCTGGACGATTGGGACAAATATGTCGACGAATTCATCTGTATCGTTCCAATTGAGTATAAGAAGGTTCTACAGGAAGAGAAAGTCAAGAAGCTACAGGAGAAGATCGCCGAGATGCAACGCGACTATTGAAAGCCGTCCTACATCAAGCCTGAACGTAACGTAGCATCGAACACAAAACAGACAAAATAAAAGGATAGATTTAGAAACAATTAAAAGAACAAAATAATGGGAAATCCAAAAGCATTTCTTACCATACATAGACAAGAAGCAGGCTATCGCCCTATACACGAACGGATAGGCGACTTTACGGAAGTAGAACAGACACTCAACAGCAGCGACCGGCGTACACAGGCTTCGCGCTGCATGGATTGCGGCATTCCTTTCTGCCACTGGGCCTGCCCGATTGACAACAAACAACCCGAATGGCAGGACTTTCTCTACAAAGGAAAATATAAAGAGGCTTTTCATGTACTGCAACAGACGTGCGATTTTCCGGAATTCACCGGGCGCATATGCCCTGCGCTCTGCGAGAAAAGCTGCGTACTGAAACTAAGCTGCAACGAACCGGTCACAATCCGTGAGAATGAAGCATCGATAGCCGAAATGGCTTTTCGTGAAGGATACATTAAACCTGTAACGCCGGTGCGAAACGGGAAGAAAGTGGCTGTCATCGGGAGCGGACCTGCCGGACTGACAGCCGCCAACCGACTCAACCATGCAGGCTACGAGGTAACGGTTTTTGAGAAAGACGAACTTCCCGGCGGGCTGATGCGTTTCGGCATTCCAAACTTCAAGCTGGGAAAAAACATCATCGACCGCCGTATCAGACTGATGGAACAGGAAGGCATCCTATTCAAAAACAATACGAAGGTGGGTGATAACGTATCAGCCAAAACCATCGCTACCTCTTTCGATGCCGTATGTATTGCCGTTGGATGCGAAGTTCCACGCGATCTCCCTATCGAAGGGCGTAACTTAAAGGGCGTACATTTTGCACTCGAACTATTGGGTCAGCAAAACCGTACACTGCAAGGCATAACTGTACCGGCGAAGGAACATATAAGTTGCAAAGGCAAGAAAGTGCTCGTCATCGGGGGTGGCGATACAGGCAGCGACTGCGTAGGCACGTCTAACCGGCTAGGTGCAGCGAGCGTGACACAGATTGAAATTTTACAGAAACCGCCTGTCGATCACAATCCGACAACGCCGTGGCCTATGTATCCGCAGGTACTGAAAACCAGCAGTAGTCATGAAGAAGGCTGTATCCGCCGCTGGAGCCTTACGAGTAACCGTTTTATCGGCGACGAAAAAGGACAGTTGAAAGGGGTCGAAGTAGAAGAAGTGGAATGGAGTCCGGCAACCGACGGCGGTCGTCCGGAAATGAAAAAGACAGGCAAAACGGATATTATCGATGCCGATCTGGTATTTCTCGCTATGGGATTTGTTTATCCGGAACAAAACGGACTTATCGCCGAACTGTCTTTGGCTGTTACCAGCCGCAAGGCCATCGCTGTCGATCCGGCCACGAACCGTGCCGGCAACACCAACATCTTTGCCTGTGGCGATTCTGTCGACGGCACGAGCCTCGTTGTCAAAGCCATGGCATCCGGACGCAAAGCGGCCGAATCTATCGATAAATATTTAAATTCAAAATAGTGACTAAACGTCAAACAAAAAACAATTAAAACATACCTAATTATGTGTGGCATTACAGCAATATTCAATATTCATGAGGAGACAGCCTATCTTCGCAAACAAGCTTTAGCTATGAGCAAGCGGATCCGCCATCGCGGACCGGACTGGAGCGGAATCTATCAAGGCAAAACCGCTATTCTTGCGCACGAACGTCTTTCAATTGTGGATCCGGCTTCTGGCGGACAACCGTTGAAAAGCAAAGATGGAAAACTGATACTGACAGTCAATGGTGAAATTTATAATCACCGCGAACTGCGCGAACAGCTCAAAGGCGAATATGAGTTTCTAACCGGAAGCGACTGCGAAGTCATTCTTGCACTCTATCGCAAATACGGTGCCAAATGTGTAGAGATGCTAAGCGGCATCTTCGGTTTCGCGCTCTACGACGAAGAGAAAGACTGCTATCTGATTGCCCGCGATCCGATAGGCGTCATCCCATTGTATATTGGTTACGACAACACCGGTCATCTGCTCGTATCATCAGAGCTGAAAGGGCTCGAAGGCTTTGCCGCCCACTACGATCAGTTTCCTCCGGGACATTACTACTACAGTCAAGACAAAGATTTCACCCTCTGGTACGTTCGCGACTGGATGGACTACGATCATGTGAAAAACAATCCGGCAAGCGTGCAAGAACTACATGATTCGCTGGAGACAGCCGTTCAGCGTCAACTGATGAGCGACGTTCCTTATGGCGTATTGCTTTCGGGCGGTCTGGATTCATCCATCATCTCCGCCGTTGCCAAGAAATATGCAGCCAAGCGTATCGAAACGAATGGCGTGGCCGATGCCTGGTGGCCGCAGCTGCACTCGTTCGCTGTTGGACTCAAAGGGGCTCCCGATCTGGTTGCCGCCCGCAAGGTAGCGGACCATATTGGTACCGTCCATCACGAAATAAATTATACGATCGACGAAGGGCTGGATGCCATCCGCGACGTGATCTACTTCATTGAAACCTATGATGTGACAACCGTTCGTGCGTCAACGCCGATGTATATGCTATCGCGTGTCATCAAAAGCATGGGCATCAAGATGGTACTGAGCGGTGAAGGAGCCGACGAAGTGTTCGGCGGGTATCTCTACTTTCACAAAGCCCCGAATGCAAAAGCTTTTCACGAAGAAACCGTACGTAAATTGAGCAAGCTCTACATGTATGACTGTCTTCGCGCCAATAAGAGCCTCTGCGCATGGGGCGTTGAAGGACGCGTGCCATTCCTCGACAAAGAATTTCTCGATGTAGCTATGCGACTCAACCCCGAAGCCAAGATGTGTCCGGGTCATGTTATTGAAAAAAAGATTCTTCGCGAAGCTTTCTCCGATATGCTTCCTCAGGAAATCGCATGGCGACAAAAAGAGCAGTTTTCCGATGGCGTAGGTTACAATTGGATCGATACGCTAAAGAAAATAACAGCTGAAGCAGTCAGTGATGAAGAGATGGAACATGCTGCCGAACGTTTCCCGATAAACCCGCCGCAAAACAAAGAAGAGTATTACTATCGTACCATCTTCGAAGAACATTTCCCCAGCGAAAGCGCTGCACGAAGCGTGCCGTCGGTTCCCAGCGTAGCCTGTTCAACAGCCGAAGCACTGGCCTGGGATGCCTCCTTTAAAAGCATCAACGATCCAAGCGGTCGTGCCATAAAAGGAGTACACGAATCGGCCTACTAAGTATAGTTTATATACAATGATCTACAGCCGGGAATAGCTTACTGCTATTCCCGGCTGTTAAGTCTTAACAATATAAAAACAAAGCATAAACATTCAAGCCTCATTTTGTAATGATAAAACTACAATTATATAGCAAAATACCTATTTTTACTTACAATTCATAAGATAAATGCGACTAAGAAAAAAGAATTGTTATATTAATCTTCTTTTTATTACATTAAGATGCATAACTCATACATATTATACCAAAACGTCGTATATTTGTAGAGTAATAAAACAAAAAGATAGTACAAGACAAATATTAATAATAAAATGACACAATCAATCAGATTTACCAAAATGCAAGGAGCCGGAAATGACTATATCTATATCAATACGATACTTTATCCGGTTAAAAACCCGGAAAAGCTATCCCAAAGATTAAGTGCACCGCATACCGGAATTGGATCTGATGGATTAGTGCTTATTGGAAAATCAGAAAAGGCGGATTTCAGCATGCGCATCTTCAATGCTGATGGTTCAGAAGCGATGATGTGTGGAAACGCCTCACGTTGCATAGGTAAATATGTGTATGAGAAAAACCTGACTAAGAAGAAGACAGTCACCCTTGAGACCCTATCGGGTATCAAGGAGTTACTGCTCTCTACGATCGGAAATACAGTAACTAAAGTAACAGTCGATATGGGAAAACCCATTATCGGAGAAAAAACAAAAACCATTGAAATAGAAAGTGGCTCATATACGGGGACAATTGTATCAATGGGTAATCCTCATTTTGTAATTTATACAGACGATATATCTGCCATTCCTTTATCGGAAGTAGGCCCGCTTATAGAAAAGAATGTTTATTTTCCAAATCGTACAAATGTTGAGTTTGTTCAGGTTTTAAGTGACAACAGAGTGAGAATGCGTGTATGGGAACGCGGCTCAGGCATAACGCAAGCCTGTGGAACAGGCGCGTGTGCCACAGCCGTTTCCTCTATTATTCAAGGAAAAACGGCCCGCAATGTTGAAGTCGTAATGGACGGAGGTCCATTATCCATACAATGGGATGGAGAAGACAACAACGTCTTTATGACGGGAGATGCAGTAATCGTATTCGAAGGGGAAATAGATATCTAAGCAAGATGAACACACAAGAACATAAAACAATCAAACGTATGGCACTGATTAATGAAAATTTCCTGAAACTGCAAAACAACTACCTGTTTTCGGATATTGCGAAGCGGGTAAACAGTTTCAAGGTGACACATCCGAAGGCCAAAATTATTCGCATGGGCATTGGCGATGTTACGCAGCCTCTTGCTCCGGCAGTTATTGAAGCCATGCACAAAGCAGTGGATGAAATGGCAGAAAAAGAGACATTTCACGGATACGGCCCCGAACAAGGCTATCCGTTTTTGATAGATGCCGTTATAAAAAACGATTATGCCAGTCGCGGCATAGCACTTGAACCGAGCGAGGTTTTTATAAGCGATGGTGCAAAAAGCGACTGTGGAAACATTGGAGACTTGCTTCGCCACGACAACAGTATCGGGCTCACCGATCCGGTTTATCCGGTTTATGTTGACTCGAATGTAATGAGCGGACGAACAGGAGTCATCGAAGATGGAAGATGGAGTGATGTCGTTTACATGCCTTGTACGGCCGAGAACAATTTTATTCCGGATCTGCCAAGCAGAAGAGTTGATATCATCTACTTGTGCTATCCGAACAATCCGACAGGCACAACACTACCCAAAGAGGAGTTAAAGAAGTGGGTAAACTATGCCTTGGCCAACGATTGCATCATCATGTATGATTCAGCATACGAGGCCTATATTCGTGATAATAATATTCCTCATTCCATCTATGAAATTAAAGGGGCAAAAAAAGTCGCCATAGAGTTCAGAAGTTTCTCAAAAACGGCAGGATTTACCGGCGTACGCTGTGGGTATACCGTTATACCGAAAGAACTGAACGCATTCACGCTGGAAAGCGAACGAGTACCCTTGAACAAACTGTGGAACCGTCGGCAGTGTACCAAATTCAATGGAACCAGCTACATCACCCAGCGGGGTGCGGAAGCTGTATTCAGCCCTGAAGGCAAAGAACAAGTAAAGAAAACGATTGATTACTATATGACCAATGCAACAATCATGAAAGAAGGATTGAAAGAATGTGGTTTTACCGTGTATGGCGGCGACAATGCGCCCTACATCTGGCTTAAAACGCCAGGCCGGCTGAACTCCTGGAAATTCTTTGACAAATTGCTGTATGAAGTCAATATCGTCGGAACTCCAGGCGTGGGGTTCGGGCCCAGCGGTGAAGGTTATCTCCGACTTACCGCTTTTGGAGACAGAGACGACACTTTAGAGGCCATGGCCAGACTGAAGAAGTGGACTCCCTGAAATAAATGTCAAAGAAGAAGTAAAGAACTAACACGTGATTGTTCTCGTGCTTCGCGGATCCTATAGCAAGGAAAAGATTTGGCATAGTATTAACATCAAAAGAATAACATAATGGAAACAATTACGATCAGGCAAGTTTTATTGCCTGCAGCAATTCTGCTTATTATGTCTTATTCGGTCTTTGCTCAGGATAAAAAGAAGTTCACGGTAACACCAGGTGCAGATATTGTCAGCAGCTATGTATGGCGCGGCATGTATCAAACAGGAGCATCGGTGCAACCCAGTCTCTCACTTTCGGGAGCAGGATTGCTTCTTACAGCGTGGGGGTCGACAGATTTCTCAAATGCTTCAGATGAGTACAAAGCAAAAGAATTCGACCTTACATGTGGCTATGGAATCGGAAGGTTCAACATGGCAGTTACAGATTACTGGTGGTCGGGCGAAGGTTCCCGTTATGGGAATTATTCAAACAGCCACTATTTTGAAGGCACATTGGGTTTCACTTTGGGAGAGAAATTTCCATTATCACTTACATGGAACACCATGTTTGCAGGAGGAGATAAAAATGAAGATGGCGATCTTCAATATTCTACCTTCATTGAAGCAAAATACAGTGTGAATGTATGCGGCGTGGAACTTAGCCCGAGCATCGGAATATCACCCTGGACAGGGTTGTACAGCGATGGGTTTGGGTTAAACAGTCTCTCTCTGAAGGCAAAAAAAGATATTGTCATAACAGACAAATATTCTTTACCCTTGTTTGCACAAGTGATCGCTGCCCCGGAACATGATAACGTCTTTTTAATTTTGGGCATTAGTTTTTAATCATTTAAAAGTAAATGCAGGATATATAGTGAAGCCCGCCTTCAGTTGATTTTATAGAATGTTATACCGCACACTATTCCCTTGATAGGCGGGCTGATCTATTATCCTTTAATAAAAAAAAGAAAATGAAAAAGATTGAAGCTATAATTCGCAAATCAAAATTCGATGAAGTGAAAGAAGCTCTTCTAGAAATTGACATCGAATGGCTCTCCTACTATGAAGTAAGAGGTGTCGGAAAGATGCGCCAGGAAAGAGTTTTTCGCGGCATTGCCTATGATACCAGTTCTATTGAACGTACAATGGTTGTACTTGTCGTACGCGATATTAACGTAGACAAAACGGTTAAGGCCATTACGGAGCATGCCAGGACAGGTGAGATCGGAGACGGGCGGATATTCATTTCTCCTATTGACGATTCCATTCGCATCCGTACCGGCGAACGTGGAGATATTTCCCTATATGACAAACAAAAGAAGGAGGAATGAAAATGAAAAATCACAAAAGATTTTCGAGCATAGCAGCATTCCTGTCTTGTCTGCCATTCTGGGCTATAGCTCAAGACAATGCGCCCGTTCTCAATACAGGCAATACAGCCTGGCTGATCATGGCAACCATTTTAGTCCTCTTAATGACTATTCCGGGATTAGCCCTGTTCTATGGTGGATTAGTAAAACAAAAGAATGTATTAAGCATTATTATGCAATGTCTGATCTGCGTATGTGTGATTAGTATTCTATGGGTAGCCTTTGGATATAGCTGGGTTTTCGGCAAAGAATTTGCAGGCACCTTTACAGGTGAATTTATAGGCGGATTCGACAAGGTATTTCTCAAGGGCATCACTCCTTCTACGCTGATTGAACCTTCAAATACCCCCGAAATAATATTTGTTTTATTCCAATGCATGTTTGCTGTCATTACGCCGGCTTTAATCATTGGTGCTTTTGCTGAACGAATCAAATTTTCAGGGTTCTTGCTGTTCACTATTTTCTGGTCCATTCTTGTTTATAATCCGATGGCACACTTAGTATGGGGTGGCGGATGGTTACAACAGATGGGCGCTATAGATTTTGCCGGTGGAACAGTAGTACATATTAATGCAGGAATATCAGCATTGGTGATGGCCTTGCTACTAGGTAAAAGAACCGATTACAGCCCGGGGCATCCAACGTCTCCGCACAATGTTCCTTATGTATTTATGGGCGCCGCATTCCTGTGGTTAGGCTGGTTCGGATTCAATGCCGGCAGTGGACTCGCCGCCGATGGATTAGATGCAAACGCCTTCTTGGTAACTCATATTGCCACGTGCACTTCTGCCCTCACATGGATGATAATAGACTGGCTTCTGAACAAGAAACCGACAACTATAGGCGTCTGTACAGGAGCTGTAGCCGGGCTGGTAGCTATCACTCCTGCTTCGGGATCCGTCGATCTGCTAGGTGCTTTCAGCATCGGTGTGATAACAGCTCTGATCTGTTTTTATATGGTAGCTGTTATAAAACCGAAATACAAATATGACGATGCTCTCGATGCTTTTGGCGTTCATGGTATCGGTGGAATTATCGGTTCTATACTTACCGGCGTATTCGCAACGAAAACAGTCATGGGCGAAGCCGGAAGCAATGGGGCCTTATATGGCAACTGGCATCAATTGGGGGTTCAGATCTTTGCTACCCTTTTCACGATAGTTTACAGCGGGGTTCTTACCTTCATCCTTTTCAAGGTTGTTGACCGGTTAGTCGGAATCCGCGTCGTTCCACGTGAAGAAGAAGAAGGAGTAGATATATATGAACATGGAGAAGCAGCCTACAATAATTAACGTATAACACTTCTCTTTGAAGCAGTTTCCAAACAGAACAATCAACATTTAAAACTTTATAAACATGTCACTTATTATTCCAGAAGATTACAAACAAACGCTTACGCCTGAGACAACAGAACAGGCCATACGTATGTTGAAAACAAATTTCCAGGAAAAGTTAGCGAAGACGCTTAAGCTTCGTCGCGTAACGGCTCCGTTATTCGTCCTGTCCGGGACCGGCATCAACGATGACTTAAACGGAACAGAACGTCCTGTACGTTTCCCTATTCATTGCATGGGCGAGCGTATGGCTGAAGTTGTCCAGTCGCTTGCCAAATGGAAGCGCATGAAACTTGCAACCTATCGGATTCCTGCCGGTTACGGTCTTTATACCGATATGAATGCTATCCGCGGCGACGAAGATTTGGATAACCTCCACTCGCTGTACGTTGACCAGTGGGACTGGGAACGCACGATCCGTCCGGCCGACCGCAACTTGGATTATCTGAAGAAAACCGTTAGAAACATCTATGCCATATTTCGAGAAATTGAAGCCATGGTTTATGAATGTTATCCGCATATTACTCCGGAACTGCCGGACAACATCACCTTCATCCATTCCGAAGAATTGCTTGAGATGTATCCTAACCTGTCACCGCGCGAACGTGAGACAAAAGCTTCCGAGAAGTTTGGAGCCATCTTTATCATAGGTATCGGAGCAAAACTTTCAAATGGAGAAAGGCATGATGGACGTGCTCCGGACTATGACGACTGGAGTACGATGAACTCTGACGGCTTTTATGGGCTCAATGGAGATATCATCCTGTGGAATAACGTACTCAATTGTGCGTTTGAACTATCGTCGATGGGTATCCGTGTAGATGCTGAAGCGTTATCTCATCAACTGGATATCAGTGGCTGTCCGGAACGTAAAGAACTTACATTCCACAAAGCGCTGCTTGAAGGGAAACTTCCCCTCTCTATCGGCGGTGGCATCGGACAAAGCCGTCTGTGTATGTATTTCTTACGCAAAGCACATATCGGAGAAGTCCAAGCCTCCATCTGGCCTGAAGATCAGATAGAACTTTGCAAGCAAAAGAATATTATTCTATTATAAAATACAATTCATTTTCTATAAAATCATTTAGTATGTCAAAGTTAAGGTTTAGAGTAGTAGAAGAAGCCTTTCAGAAAAAGGCTGTGGAAGTGACGCCTCCAAAAGAACGGCCGTCGGATTTCTTCGGGCAGAATGTATTTAACCGTGCAAAAATGTTCAAGTATCTGCCAGAGAAAACGTATGAGAAAATTGTCGACTGCATTGACAACGGAACGCCCCTAGACCGTGACACGGCTGATGCTGTCGCTACCGGCATGAAGAAATGGGCTATTGAATTGGGTGTTACTCATTACACACATTGGTTCCATCCTTTGACCGAAGGAACGGCTGAAAAACATGATGCCTTTGTTGTACATGACGGAAAAGGCGGTATGGTTGAAGAATTCTCAGGAAAATTGCTTATTCAGCAAGAGCCTGATGCATCCAGTTTTCCAAACGGTGGAATACGTAATACTTTCGAAGCACGCGGTTACTCTGCATGGGATCCTTCATCACCTGCATTTATCGTCGGTGATACGCTTTGCATTCCAACCATTTTTATTGCATACACAGGAGAATCGCTCGATTATAAAGCCCCTCTTTTGCGTGCCCTGGAAGCCGTAAACAAAGCAGCTGTAGATGTTTGTCACTATTTCAATCCTGACGTTAAGAAAGTCAGCGCATATCTGGGATGGGAACAAGAATATTTTCTGGTTGATGAAGGATTGTACGCTGCCCGTCCTGATCTATTACTCACAGGCCGTACCCTGATGGGACACGAGAGCAGTAAGAATCAGCAATTGGAAGATCACTATTTCGGTGCCATTCCTACGCGTGTTCTGGAGTTTATGAAAGAACTTGAAATAGAGGCATTGAAATTAGGTATACCGGTCAAGACCCGTCATAATGAAGTTGCTCCAAACCAGTTCGAACTGGCTCCGATATATGAAGAATGCAACTTAGCCAACGATCATAACCTGTTGATCATGGCCTTGATGAGAAAGGTCGCCCGCAAACACGGATTCCGTGTTCTATTGCATGAAAAGCCGTTCAAAGGCATCAATGGTTCAGGAAAACATAACAATTGGTCGCTGGGCACAAATACAGGGATCATGCTAATGTCGCCGGGTAAAACACCGGAAGACAATCTGCGTTTCGTCACATTCATCGTTAATGTACTGATGGCCGTATACCGTCATAACGGGTTACTGAAAGCCAGCATCTCGAGTGCAACTAATGCTCATCGCTTAGGTGCCAATGAAGCACCTCCGGCAATCATTTCCAGCTTCCTGGGAGCTCAGCTCACCCAAGTTCTTGATCATTTGGAGAAGAGCGAACCCGAAAACTTAATGCTTGCAGGCAAACAAGGCATGAACCTGGGTATCTCCCGTATTCCTGAAATACTCCTTGATAATACAGACAGAAACCGTACATCGCCTTTTGCATTTACAGGTAACCGTTTTGAATTCCGTGCCGTAGGGTCTGAAGCAAACTGTGCATCGGCCATGATGGTACTCAATGCCGCTGTTGCTGAGCAGCTTAAAATGTTCAAGGAAGAAGTGGACGGTAAGATCGCAAGCGGAAAAGAAAAGTTCGCTGCCATTCTCGAAATACTCCGCAAGGAAATTAAAGAATGCAAACCTATCCATTTTGAAGGTAACGGTTACAGCGATGAATGGAAAGCGGAAGCCACTCGCCGCGGTCTGGACTGCGAAACCAGTGTTCCCATTATCTTTGATAACTATTTAAAGGACAGTAGTGTGGAGATGTTCGAATCGACAAGCGTCCTGACCCGTAAAGAGCTAGAAGCCAGAAACGAAGTAAAATGGGAAACCTATACAAAGAAAATCCAGATCGAAGCACGTGTATTAGGAGACCTGACAATGAATCATATCATCCCGACAGCTACACAATATCAGACCTCATTGATAGACAATGTTTACAAGATGAAAGATCTGTTCCCTGCTGAAAAGGCTGCATCCTTATCGTCGCGAAACCTCGAGATCATCGAAGACATTGCCAACCGTACCAACTATATTAAGGTACGCGTGGACGAGATGGTCGAAGCCCGTAAGGTAGCCAACAAGATTGAAGACGAGCGTAGCAAAGCCGTTGTCTATCATGACACCATTGTACCCATGCTGGAAGAGATCCGCTATCACATTGATAAACTGGAGTTAGTCGTTGACGATCAATTATGGACATTGCCAAAATATAGAGAATTATTATTCATAAGATAACTAAACTATTCATATATAGTAGTTTTTTGTTGATTGTTTTGTGTTTGCAAGGGAAGCATGCTGTGAAGTATGCCTTCCCTTCTTTTTTTTCACAATCAAAATATGTATCTTTGGGACATTAAACATGAAGATTATGAACAACGGATTTGTAAAAGTGGCTGCAGCAGTGCCACATGTTTTAGTTGCCGACTGTTTTTATAATATCGAACAGATAGCTTGTTTGATACGGAAAGCATCCGACAAAGGCGTGCAAATGATTGCTTTTCCGGAAATGTCAATAACGGCCTACACCTGTCTGGATCTATTCGCTCAGCAGACCTTGCTGGATAATGCTGAAAAAGCACTACTTAAGCTGATATCCGATACAGCCGAATTAAATATCTTCGTTGTTGTGGGTGCACCTCTAAGAACAGAAAACAGGCTTATCAACGGGGCCATAGCCTTTCAAAAAGGAAAAATTCTGGGTGTCGTACCTAAAACTTATCTGCCTAATTATAAAGAATTTCAGGAACAGCGCTGGTTTACTTCTGCTGCCGAACTGCTCCATTCGTCCATCACTATAGGCAATCAGGACTACCCTCTGGGCAGCCACCTGTTATTCGAAGCCGAGACGGCCTCCGTAGGTATTGAAATCTGCGAAGACCTGTGGGTGCCCGTTCCTCCCAGTTCATTATTAACGATGGAAGGGGCCAATATTATTTTCAATCTTTCTGCGAGCAATGAACTGATCGGCAAACATTACTACCGGCGTCAACTGATCGGTCAGCAGTCCGCCCGCTGTATAACCAGTTATGTCTATGCATCGAGTGGTTTTGGAGAATCGAGCACAGATCTGGTTTTTGCCGGTAACGGGATTATTGCGGAAAATGGCTCTATATTGGCGGAATCGCCCCGCTTTACGATGGAAGAGCAGCTCATCATCAGTGAAATAGATGTAGAGAAACTGCAAAACGACAGACAGACAAACACAAGTTTCATGTATGGAGCCCGCACCTTATTAAAGGAAGAAACGCGTGCGATCCCCTTCAGTCTTCACGCTTCAGAAACATTTATTCTCACGCGAGATATTGATCCGCATCCATTCACCCCTTCGGGCGATGCGCTCAATGAGCGTTGCGAAGAAATATTCCGGATTCAGGTAACGGGGTTAGCCAAACGGATGGCACATACGCACGCCGAAACAGCAGTCATAGGTATTTCGGGGGGGCTTGATTCCACATTAGCCCTGCTTGTCACAGCAATGACCTTCGATGCTTTGAAGATGCCCCGCAAACAAATCATCGGCATCACAATGCCCGGATTCGGAACGACAGGAAGGACCTATAACAATGCCGTAGGACTCATTCGCTCGCTGGGAGTCACTCTTCAGGAAATATCTATTAAGGATGCTTGCCTTCAGCATTTCAGAGATATCAGTCACGATGCTGAAACACACGACATCACCTACGAAAACAGTCAGGCGCGCGAACGCACCCAGATACTCATGGATGTGGCCAATCAAAAAAACGGACTTGTCATCGGTACCGGTGATTTATCGGAATCGGCATTAGGTTGGGCCACATACAACGGCGATCACATGTCAATGTACGGCGTCAATTGCAGTATTCCAAAGACACTGGTCAAATACCTCGTAGACTGGATTGCCAACCATAAAGTAGACGCGGCCTCTCAAAACATCTTGCTGGATATCATCGACACGCCCATCAGTCCCGAGCTTATTCCGGCAGATGAGGATGGCAATATCAAGCAAAAAACAGAAGATCTCGTTGGCCCTTACGAGCTACACGACTTCTTTCTATATCACTTCCTTCGTTTTGGTTCGCATCCCGCAAAAATATATTTTCTGGCTCAGCATGCTTTTGCCGGAGCATATGATAATGCGACTATCAAAAAATGGCTTTACATCTTCTTCCGTCGTTTCTTCCAGCAGCAATTCAAACGCAGCTGCTTACCCGATGGGCCCAAAGTCGGTTCAATAAGTCTTTCACCCAGAGGCGACTGGCGTATGCCCAGCGATGCCGTTTCACGACTGTGGCTAGAAGAATGCGCCGCCATCGTAGAGTAAGAATAAGGACAGTAATACGGCAAAGAAAAACAAATTGCGGGCCGTATGTCCTAATACCCGGTTTAAATCTTTACCCTCCAGCATAAAAAGCTCTTTTGTCGTAAAATAAACCAGGGCGAATAATAAACCGAACATAAACATAATCCACCACGGAGAATTTACGATTAATGGAAGAGAGATTATAAATGCCAATGATGCATTTATGATATAGATAATACGTCCGTATCGACGACCGAATAATACAATTGTTGTTCGCTTGCCTGCAGCCATATCCTCCTCATAATCTCTATAATTATTTACAACAAGAATATTGACCGATAAGAACCCTATGGCAAGCGAAAGAAGAAACGTCAGTAAAGAAAAGGTTAAGGTTTGAACATAATAAGTAAAACATACGGGAATAATTCCATAAAACAATAAGACGCATACATCGCCTAATCCATGATAGGACAATGGATACGGCCCTGCAGAATAGGCTATCACACATAAAGCAATAGCCACACCGACAAATATCAATTTCCATCCTCCAAAGAAAATCAAGAAACAACCGCACAGACAGGCAAGAGCTAATGCGATCAAAGTACCTGTCAACATGGCTTTAGGCGTAATCCATCCTTGTGCCACAGCCCGCTCAGGCCCTACTCGATTTTCCGTATCAGCTCCCTGACGAAAATCAAAATAATCATTTGCAAAATTACTGGCTACTTGAGCGAATAAGGCAACCAATAAGCACAACAATGCAGCTAACCACACAAACTGACCTTCGCGATAAGCTAAAGCACAACCAATTAAGACAGGACTGACTGAAGCCGTCAATGTCCGGGGACGCGCCGCTTTAATCCATGCGTGTAAAAGAGATTTCTTATTTTCCATACGATATATTATATTTTACAAAAATAGAAAAAAACAATAACACGTTTACAATTTTCCTCTATCTTTGCAGCATGAAATATTTTCTAAACATATTAGTTATAATCCTTGGATTTGTCTTGTTTTCACCCGATGAAAATAAAACAACCGATCCTGTTCAAAATGAATATGAACAGATAGGAACTATTATGAAAGAAAAGAATGCTGAAGACATGCAACATAACCTGGAAGTCTTGAGCAATGATTTAAAATCGAGTAATTTCTTAGCACCGCGCAGAGTCATTCAAACGGTCAGTAATGTTTTAGACATACGCATCCTTAAAATCAAAGCGAAGACGCTTCAACTATTTCGGATTAAAGAAGAAAGCAACCTTCACCGGGTTTGCGAAAATGTGATTCTGCTACAAACAATAGACGTATCAACTCTCCTTTGTCGCATGGGAATTCATATATATACCCTGCGAAAAATAGTCATTTAATTTTTAATAAACTGCATCATTGTATGGAAAGTTATTTTTCATACCACTTGCTTATTGCTTAATTTCTATTATTTCCAGTTTATTATTTACTTAAAAATTAAATCATTATGGCTAACAAT
>Ga0183100_1000755_pt1 | contig 21128 bp, 17 predicted proteins | sample Biomet2_FD_127789 | JGI IMG/M metagenome (GOLD analysis project Ga0183100, IMG submission 127789) | Microbial communities from bioreactor (seeded with anoxic lake sediment) at LBNL, California, USA - Biofuel metagenome 2 | ecosystem: Engineered > Bioreactor > Anaerobic > Unclassified ...
CGCCCGCGCTCAATTGTTTTACGCGCGGTTCGGGAGGAACTGGAAGCGCTGCGTTCGCAAATTCTACAGGGCGACTGTACCGAACCCCCGTCTGTCGGCGCGTTGGCCGATGGGGTTGCCTTGCGAGCGGAAAAGCTTGTACAGACCAACCTGCGCCGCGTCATCAATGCCACGGGCGTAATCCTGCACACCAATTTGGGAAGAGCGCCCCTGTGCGAAAGCGCGGTGAAAGCAATTACCGAGGTGGCCGAAGGGTACAGCAATCTGGAGTACAACCTGCAAACCGGCGCACGCGGCAACCGCAATGAACATATCGAGGATTTACTCCGCACCATTTCCGGCGCCGAAGCAGCCCTTGTCGTCAATAACAATGCGGCAGCGCTTTTGCTGGCACTGTGTACCTTCGCCAAAAATAAAAGAATCCTTGTTTCACGCGGGGAACTGGTGGAAATCGGTGATTCCTTTCGTATTCCGGACATTATGGAGCAAAGCGGCGGCAGAATCGCCGAAGTGGGCACCACCAACAAAACCCACCTGCGCGATTATGAAGATGCGCTGAAAACCGGGGATGTGGGCGCGATTTTAAAGGTGCATACGAGTAATTATAAAATAGTGGGATTTACCGAGGACGTTTCGGTTCGCCAGCTGGCGGAGCTCGGCGAAAAGCAGAGGGTGCCGGTGCTGTATGATCTGGGCAGCGGTGCAATTTTGGATGCCCGGTGGTATCCTTTTCACGATGAGCCGACGGTGCCGCAGGCAATCCGCGACGGCGCGGACATTGTGATGTTCAGCGGCGACAAGCTGCTTGGCGGGCCGCAGTGCGGCATTTTGTTGGGGAGCAAAGAGAAAATCGGGCTTATGCGTAAAAATCCGTTGGCGCGCGCTCTGCGAATCGACAAGCTTTCGCTTGCCGCTTTGGAAGCTACCCTGCGGCTTTATACCGACCCGGAGCATATGGACGAAATTCCGGTTCTGCATATGATGCGCTCCGACTCTTTAAAGCCGAATGCAGAGGAGCTGTGCCGCCAAATTCGGGAGCAGGGCGCCGCGTGTGAAGCGGAGGTCATCATAGAGGAACGCCAAATCGGCGGCGGTTCGGTGCCCGGGCAGGCACTTTCCGGTTACGCCGTGGCAATTCGGCCAAACGACATTACGGTTGCGGAATTGGAACAGCGGCTGCGCGCGCTAAAAATCCCCGTGATTGCGCGCATTGCCAAAAATCAGCTTTTACTCGACGTCTGCACTATTCAGCAGCCGGAGCTTCCTCTTGTGGCGTGCGCGGTAGCACAGTGTGCAGGGGGAAGCAGACAATGAAGCACATGATTATCGGCACTGCCGGTCACATAGACCACGGAAAAACCTGCCTGATTCAAGCGCTTACCGGCATTGACACCGACCGCCTTGCGGAGGAAAAGCGCCGCGGTATCACCATTGACCTCGGCTTCGCGCATATGATGCTCAACGAGGATACGCACACGGATATCATCGATGTCCCCGGGCACGAAAAATTCATTCGCAATATGCTCGCCGGCGTCAGCCAGCTGGATTTGGTTCTGATGGTGGTCGCGGCCGACGAGGGTGTTATGCCGCAGACCGTAGAGCACTTGGATATCCTGTCTCTGCTTGGCGTGCGCCGCGGTATTGTCGTGATTACAAAATGCGATTTGGCGGACGAAGAAATTCTCGCGCTTGCACGGCAGGATATTGCGGAACGCTTCGCCGGAACTTTTTTGGAGCACGCTCCGGTACAGGCGGTTTCCACACGGACGGGGCAGGGCATTGAAGAACTGCGCGGGTTGCTGAATGACGAGGCGCGGCGGCTTCAGCCGCGTTCATGCGGGCCGCGGTTCCGCCTGTTCATCGACCGCGCTTTTACCATGCAGGGCTTTGGCACGGTGGTGACCGGCACGCTGACCGCCGGAAAAATCAGCATGGATGACACGGTGATGGTTTACCCGCAGGAAAAGACGGTTCGCGTGCGCGGGCTGCAAAGCTGCGGGCAGGATATCGCTGAGGGCTTCCCGGGGCAGCGCGTCGCCGTGAATTTGCCCGGCGTTAAAAAAGAGGAGCTTTCCCGCGGGGAAGTACTGGCAACCCCCGGTTCGCTGAAAATGACGGAGCTGCTCGATGTAAAATTAACCGGATTAAAGAACATGGAGTATGGAATTGCGAATAACGACAGGCTCCATCTGTTCCTCGGCACGGCAACCTTGCTGTGCCGGGTAAGGCTGCTGAACACGGACCGCCTGCGTGCCGGGGAGCAGTGCTACGCGCAGCTTCGGCTGGAAGAGCCGGTGGCTGTGCAGAACGGCGACCATTTTGTGGTTCGCTTTTACTCGCCGCTCAAAACCATCGGCGGCGGAGTGGTGCTGAATTCCTGCCCGCCAAAGCGCAAGCGTTTTGACGAAACGGTGCTTACGCGCTTTCAGCTGTACGACACCGGCAGCCTGCAGGAACAGCTTTTGCTGGAGCTTTCCGATCGACCCGCGTTCTGCAAGAAAATCCGTACCGTTGAAGAAATTCAAAACGGTTTCCCTCAAATTGATTCCTCCGCGTTTTTAACCGCGCTGCATCGTCTGCTTGAACAGGGCAAAGTAGTCACTGTAAGCGATCAAATCCTCGTCCCACCTGCAATACTTGCCGATGTACTGCAGGAAATCTGTGGCGCGTTAACAGAATATCATTCCCGCTTTCCGCTGCGCAGCGGGTTCGGATTGCCGGAATTGAAAAGGCAGTTTTTCGCGCAGGAGGAACCCCGGACAGCGGACGCCCTTCTTGCGTTTTTTGCAAACAAGGGAGAAATTACAAAGAGTGCGCAATTTGCGTCGCTGCCGAATTTTAACCCGACGGAAACGGCGTTTTACCGCAAAATCAGCACCGCGGCGGACAAAATTTATAAGGAATCCCTGTATTTCCCGCCGGATACCGATTCTGTAACGGCGCTGCTCCCCTGTACTCCAGAAGAAGCGGGCGAAGCGCTGCGGCTCATGGCTGCTCAAAACAGATTGATACGGGTAAACGACCGGATTTTTCTGCATGGCGAAGCCTACCGGAGGATGCTCCTCCTGCTGAAAAATTATGTGGAACAAAATGGCAGTATTACACTGGCGGAGTTCCGCGACCTGTTCAATACCTCACGCAAATACGCAGCGATAATACTGGAATCGCTTGACGAACAGGGTGTTACGGTAAAACAGGGTGACGCGCGTACGCTCATGCAGCCGTGTGAAAAAATATGGGAGTAGATGAGTGCTGGTGTGCTTTGTAGTCTTCAAAACTATTGTGGGCATTTAAACTGCCTGGGTGGGTCCGATTCCCACATACTCCCGCCAAACAAAAAGCCGGATGCAACGGGAACTTTCCCATCGTATCCGGCTGATTTATTTTACTTTGTACCGGTTTTTCCAAACTACCTGACCGGCTCGATAAAGACGGTGATAACCCCTCCGCATGCCATTCCCGGTTTGGTGACTTCAAACTTTTGAATGACCGGTTTTCCGCTTGCAAGAACCTGTGCGGCAGCGTTGCCGACCTGAGCTTCCGAACATCCGCCGCCAATGGTTCCAAACTGTTCTCCATCCGCCCGAATCAGCATTTTTGTGCCGATGCTTCTCGGCGCGGAGCCTTGCTTATCAATGATGGTCGCCATTGCGAGCGGCTGGGCTGCTTGTGCCAGTTCATTTAGAATCGCGTCCGGCACACAGGTGTTCGCGTCTGTTGACTGCTTTGTCTGGATAATTTCCGCAGCGATGCAGACCGCAATTTCCGCGGGCGTTTGTGCGCCGATATCCAGTCCAATCGGGGCGTGAATCCGGTTCAGATGTGCTTGAGTGCAGCCGCCTTCGAGCAGAGCGTCCATCACCATGGAAATTTTGTGCCTGTTCCCAATCATACCCGCGTATGCGAACGGCTCGTTTAGGATGGTTTCAAGGCAGTCCCTGTCATAAAGAGGGTCGCGTGTGACAACCACATAGTAGTTATTGGGAGAGGGCTCAACTTCTTTCAGCGCCTCAGAATACGGCTTACAAATAATCTGCTGTGCTTCCGGAAACCGGTTCTCGTTGGCAAATTCCGGGCGGTCGTCAATGATAGTCAGCTCAAAATCCAGAATCGCACCGATTTTTGACAGTGCCGCCGCAACATGGCCGCCACCGCAGATAATCAGCCGTTCACCCGCAGTGAGCTGTTCGCCAAAAATGGAGGCGGAACCAACCTGTTGCACACGCGACAGTTCCGACACGGGAAATTGGTTTATCACCTGTTTCCAAAAGTCCATCAGCGATTCGTCCTGCGCGAGCAATTTTCCGTTGCACAAAAGAAGTTTTTGTGCCATAAGATCACGATTTTCGGCACTGCCGTTCAGCACGGTGAACTGTTTTAAACTTCCGTTTTCCATGATAAGTTCCGCCGCCCTGCTCATGAAAGAATCCATTATCTTCTCTCCTTTGACAAATGTAAGATTGCCTCCAGCACACCGCCTGAAATCGCGCGGGCTTTATCGGAAATCGTATCGCAATACTCTTTGATTCCGCGGGGGTCAATGTCGCCCGACTTCATGCCGGTACGAACCGGGGTTCCTTCAGGAAGTAGTCCGCGCACAACGCCGTCTATCGCGGCAAAAATCGGCTGTCCGTCCACGGTGGCAACCACGTCCCCCGCTTTTACCAGCATGCCGATTTCTGTTTTCGGGGTAAAGGTTCCGTCACACACCGAGCGGATAATCCGGTCGGCGGTGTGCCCCGCAATATTGCCGGGAATTCCTGTGTTTTCCGCCGCTCTGCCGCGGTAAATTGGGCGGCCAAGGTTGTGACCCCGCTGTGTTTCTACCACGCAGTCACAATCTTTTCCGGCGGTAAAGCCGGGGCCGAGTGCGACAACAACAGGAGCGTCCTCTATTTTAGTTCCCAAATTTTCTTTTGCAATAATGGCGTCAACCAAGGCGTCGGGCTTGCAGTAAGCAAGAATCTTTACCTGCGGGTCAACCATGACCGCAATTTCACCCTGCTGCAAAATTTGTTTCGCCTGTTCGTAATTTTGGGCCAGCCGCGCTGTTACGTCCTCCACTTTAGCTGTTTTTTCATAAACGGCACGGGAAAACGCAACAGTAGTCCGCACGGTGGTGGGCAGGGCTGTTTCCGTCATGATAATATCGAAGTGGCACTGACGGAGCCTGTACGCAACGCCGCTGGCCAAATCCCCCGCACCCTTGATAAGTACTAACATTGATTACACCTCAGATATTATATTTGATTTGCTTGCTCTTTTATGGACTGAATACCAATGAAATTCCCCGCCCGAGAAAGAAGTGACCACTGCGCACGGAATACCGGCGTTCAGCAGCGGAGCGGCAATCCGCGCGCCCTGTCCCTGAAGCGCAGCGGTATCCGCCTGATTGAGAACCACAGCGTCACAGCCGCCGTACCCGTGAAGAAGCATTTTGACAAGACTCTGTTCGGTGAGCAGAAAATCATCCTCCACACATAACAATTCTTTTGCCAAAGAAAGACGATGGCACACCTGCCCAAGCGGTTTACTTAGGGCAGAAAGTCCCGCAACCGCGATGATCTTATCCGTTTCGGGATAAATTACCGGCTCCGTTTCATTCGGCAGCTTAACCGGCAAGCGGTGTGAGCCATCCGCTTCAATCAGCAGATAGTCCGATTCATCGTGAAGATAATTCAGAATCGATGGAGAAGGCGACGAAAGCTTGCCCTCCTTTGCGGGTGTCCCCACAACAACAAGCCGTTTTTTTTGCAGAGCTGTGTAGATTGAATCCCTGTTTTCGTCGGTGACAACAGCTTCACACTCCTGCTTTTGCGGGTAAGAAATATGCGTTGTTGTCGTAATTGCAATTCGCTTGCCCAGCGCCGCCAACTCATGCGCCAAATAATAAAGAATCGTGGTTTTACCGCCCGCTCCTACAAGGGAAACGGTACAGTCACGCGAAAGGTCAATTCCCAAAAGAGAATGAAGTGAAATGCGGTTGTCTTCCATAAAAGGTGTCATGATTATTTCCCCCCTTCTCATCAGCTGTTCATACTGTTATAATTGCTCATCACAAAATTGATAAAAGCCTGTGCTTCCGGCGGCTGCGGGCCGTCTTTTCTGTTTACCAGGTACAGTTTTCGCTTCATAGGTGTGGTCATATTGGGAAAGGATAAGATATAGCCGAGGTCACTGAAGTCCGCCGCCGCTTTTTGGGAAATGACCGAAATTCCCAATCCCTGACTTACGGAGCGCTTAATTGCCTCAGGATCCTCCATCTCAGCCACAATATTTAGATTAGTGCTGTCAATTCCATTGCGGAGAAGAAAGGACTCCATTTCCTCTCGTGTGCCGGAACCCCTTTCTCTGATAATCAACGGCTCCTTCATAATTTCTTCGATTTTGGGAGCATTGTCAAGCATATCTTTAAATCTTTTTGTATTTGGAGTAATAATAATTAATTCATCCTCCATAAAACCGCGGTAGCTGCATCGCTTACTGTCCATCTTCGCGCCTGCAAACCCAACGCTCGCTTCCCCGGATGCAACTTTTTCGGCAACACAGCGGCTGTCGCAGTTCGTGAGATGAAAGCTTAAATCGGGGTATTGGCGGCGGAACGCCGTTATAATTTCAGGCAGGATATACTGGGATGGAACCGTCGAGGCGGCAATGGAAATAACACCGCATATTTTTTTCCCCGGTACAGACACGGCAGAAACCGCGTCGTTGCACAGCCGAAGAATATCCTGCGCATAGGCAAACAGCTTTTTTCCGGCCTCCGATGGATACACCGCTTTGGTAGTGCGGACAATCAAACGTACTCCAAACTCTTTCTCAAGGCTTCGAATATGACCGCTGATGGTAGGCTGGGTTAAAAACAGATTTTCTCCGGCTTTTGAAAAACTGCCAAAATTAATGACAGAAACAAACGATTCAAGCTGCTTAAAATCCAATGAAACCACCTCTATCCTCATAAAGCCAATTAAAGTATTACTTTTCGACTATTATACCAAATTTATTTTAAAAAGTCACTTGCTTTATAGAATTTGCCCTTGCCTTTTTCACGATGTTCGCTTAAAATAATGATACAATCAGATAGGGAGGTGATCGGTATGGATGAAACGCAGAAACGTCTGACGCAAATGACAAAAGCAGCCGGTTGAGCGGCTAAAGTTGGACCTGGCGTCCTTGCACAAGTTTTGTGCAACCTACCCAAATTTTCCGACCCGAACCTGCTCGTTGGCTTTGACACCAGCGACGATGCATGCGTTTACAAAATCAGTGAGGAAATGGCTTTGGTGCAAACTGTCGATTTCTTTCCACCTGTTGTGGACGACCCGTATCTTTACGGGCAAATCGCGGCAGCCAACGCGCTGAGCGATATCTATGCAATGGGAGCGAAACCGACTCTTGCCATGAACTTGCTGTGCTACCCCTCCTGTCTTGCACAGGAAACTGTCCAGGCAATCCTTGCCGGCGGATACGATAAGGTGAAAGAGGCCGGTGCCGTGATTGCCGGCGGGCATACCATTCAGGATTCAGAGCCGAAGTACGGTCTTTGCGTAAGCGGCTTTATTGACCCGAAAAAGATCTTGAAAAACAACGGCGCAAAAGCGGGTGATATCCTGATTCTGACAAAAGCGCTTGGCACAGGAATTTTGACCACGGCGGCAAAGGCGCTGCTTACGGATGAAGAAACATTTTCCGCTGCGGCGCAAAGCATGGCTACCCTGAATAAACTGGCGGCAGAAACCGCTTCTGCATTCCATATCAACGCCTGTACCGATATAACCGGGTTTGGCTTGTTGGGGCACGCCAATGAAATGGCAAGTTCCAGCAACTTAACGGCTCATATTTTTTCACAGGAAATCGGTATTTTGCCAAAGGCTGCAGAGTTTGCGGATATGGGCATTATTCCGGCGGGTGCTTACGCGAACAGCGACTACCTCAAGGATAAGGTTGTGTTCCGCGAGTCGGTTCGCAGAGTAACGCGCGACCTTTTGTTTGACCCCCAGACCTCCGGCGGACTGCTCTTTTCCGTTCCAAAGAAGGACGCGGACGAACTGCTGGCCCGGCTAATGCAATGCACGCCATGCGCGCGCATCATCGGTGAAATGACGGAGCAGGAACAAACTTCTCTTGTTGTTGAATAATGTTGGCTGATCCAACTCACAAATATCCCCGCTGCCGCGAAAATTCGGCGGCGGGGATGTGTTTTGATTCCATGCAAAAATTGGCATCCGCAAAAATTGCAAAAAGTATGGACATTCCCTCAACAGTGGTGTATAATTACTCGAATAGATTTGATACGCCGTCTATTGACTTACATACACTAAGCACACTTTGAAATGATCTATTCAAGGTGTGCTTATTTTTGTGTATAAAAACCTACCGGCACTGCCTGATTTCGTAAATTCCGGCAGTGAAAACAGTGTGAAAATGATGGAGGTATTTATGAGAAGTCTGATTGATCCCCTCGACTTATCCGTTTCAGAAATTGATGAGCTTCTGAACTTAGCGGATAATATTGCCGCAGATCCCAAAGCGTATTCTTCGGTGTGCGCCGGCAAAAAACTGGCGACCCTGTTCTATGAGCCGAGCACACGCACAAGGCTGAGCTTCGAGGCCGCCATGCTCAATATGGGCGGAAGCGTTCTGGGATTTTCCACCGCGGCCAGCAGCTCGGCATCAAAGGGAGAAAGTGTGGCGGATACCATTCGAACTGTGTCCTGTTACGCTGATATCTGCGCGATGCGCCACCCGAAAGAAGGCGCTCCCCTGCGGGCGGCAAAGTACTCGAAAATACCGGTGATCAACGCGGGTGACGGCGGCCACCAGCACCCCACACAGACCCTGACGGATTTAATGACGATTCGTGCGAAGAAAAACCGGCTCGGCGACCTGACCATTGGGCTGTGCGGTGACTTGAAATTCGGCCGGACCGTCCATTCGCTGATCAAGTCCCTCGTACGGTATGAGGGGATTCATTTTGTACTGATTTCTCCGGAGGAACTGCGTGTGCCGGATTATATTGTCGAGGAAGTTCTCAAAGCGAAGAACGTATCCTTTGAAGAAGTCGAAGATCTTGAAAAAGTGATTTCCAAGCTGGATATCCTTTATATGACCAGAGTACAGCGGGAGCGCTTTTTCAACGAAGAGGATTACGTCCGTTTGAAAGACAGCTACATCCTGACCACGGAAAAGATGCGCAACGCAAAGCCGGACATGGCGATTCTCCATCCGCTGCCCCGCGTGAACGAGATTGCGCTCGAAGTGGACGACGACCCCCGCGCGGCTTACTTTGAACAGGTTCAAAACGGCGTTTACGTAAGAATGGCACTGATCATGAAGCTTTTGGAGGTAGAAAATGCTTAATATTGACAGTCTGCAAAAAGGAATCGTAATCGATCACATCAAGGCCGGGACAAGCATGAAACTATACGAGTTGCTCGACCTTGACAAGCTGGACTGCTGTGTTGCGGTGATTAAGAATGCAAAGAGCAGCAAATACGGAAAAAAAGATATCATTAAAATTGATGGAGCGATTGACATCAATCTGGATATTCTCGGTTTTATCGACCATGAAATTACAATCGATATTATCAATGACGGAAAAATTATTGAGAAGAAAAAGCTGGTACTGCCAAAAACCGTCAAAAACGTGATTAAGTGCAAAAATCCCCGCTGCATTACCAGCGGAGAAGAAGGCATTGAACATATTTTTCAGCTCTGTGACAGCGAGCACCACCGCTACCGCTGCATCTACTGTGAGCAGGAATTTCAAGCCTGAAGCGGAAAACAGGAAATCTTAGCAGGCACTTAAAAAAGAGACAGTAACAATTGCGGGTTTTCACTGCCCTGCTTTTGTTGCTGTCTCTTAAATTTTATCTTTTGTGCGCATGGAAATGGCCGTTTTCAGCTAAAATCCAACCAGCAGGCCGCCATTTTCCGTGTAAAAGCTGGTAAGGCCACGTGTTTGCAGAATGGTGATTTTTGTGGTGAGGTAAACGTGGGAAATCAAATCCTTTAGCCGCTGCGCGCCATTGGGATTGTTGCAGTGGCTGATGACAACCGGCTGCCCGACCATGTCCTTCAGCTTACCCATCAATTCTACTATTTGTGTGATTGCCTTTTCCTCACCGCGCGGTTTTAGCAGAATTTTAATCTCGCCTTCCGGTGTGTTGGAAGCAACCGCCCGTATCCCGAGCGTGGTTGCCAAAATACCTGCGACGCGCGACATGCGGCCGTTTTTGATTAAATTGCCGTAGGAACCAAGGGCAAAAAGCAGAAAAAGATTGCGGGAATATGCTTCAGTCTGCTTTGCCACTGTTTCAAAGTCTGCTCCCTCGGAAATCAGTTCCTCCGCTTTTCGAAGAATCAGTACCATGCCTCCGGCTGTTGTGTGAGAATCAATCACATGGATTTTTTTATCGGGAAATTCCTCCTGCACGATGTCTTTGGCGACAACTGCGCTGTTGTATGTGCCGCTTAATGCGCTGGTCATGGTAACAACAATGGTGTAGTCACTTTTTCTGAACTCACGTGCCCATTCTTCCGGCGCGGGGCAGGCGGAAGAAGACGGGCCGCTGTAATTTTTCATCTGAGCGAGCATCGTGTTTACATTTAGATCGTCGTTATCCACATATTCGGTACTGCCAACAATGATTTTAAGCGGAACCGTCGCAAAGTGCAGGTTTGAAGCGCGGAATGCGCCTGAGGGTAAATCGCAGGAACTGTCTGCAAGGATACTCCAAGTCATAAAAACACTCCTCATATCTATCAAAAATAGCATATAGTTTTCAACATTACATCTTTTGATTTATAATATCACAATAGGAATCATTAATTAGTCATTTTGCGGAATTTTTATTTTGTGTATAAAAAAATTCATATTTTACGACTATAATAGAAAGCAGTATAAAATATATATTTTGGAGTTGATCATAATGTACGATGAAATTGCTGCACAGGCAAAATTAGCCGTTTCTGAGCTTATAAAAACTGCCGAATTGGAGGAAGAAAGTATTTTGGTTGTGGGATGTTCTTCCAGCGAAGTCGGCGGACGGGCAATCGGCACCTTTTCAAGCGTGGAAATTGCCAACTCGATTTTTCACGCAATCTATCCGGTTCTGAAAGAGAAGAAAATTTACCTTGCGGCACAATGCTGCGAGCATTTAAACCGTGCCATTATCATTGAAAAGGAGGCCGCGGTTAAGAACCGGTTAGAAATCGTAAACGTGGTTCCCCAGCCAAAAGCGGGCGGCTCTTTTGCGACAGCCGCATATGCGAATTTTGAGCATCCTGTCGCTGTGGAACAAGTTGTGGCACAGGCGGGGATTGATATCGGCGACACCCTGATTGGGATGCACCTTGCCAAGGTTGCTGTTCCTGTACGGCTGTCTGTCCGTAAAATCGGCGAAGCAAATGTGGTTTGTGCGCGGACAAGACCTAAATTCATCGGCGGCGAGCGCGCCTGCTATGATGAAAAGCTGAAATAGTCCTTTGCCGTTATTTTTACCGGTCAATCGCGAATATAAACAATTACTAAAATAAATTTTGATTTTAAGCTATAATTCAGTCTTTTATCCAATCAAATAAAGACTGTGAACCTTGACATTTCAACTTTGTCAATGTATTATTGTACTAATCAAATAGAACAATTTGTTTTCTGCATTTTTATAACATCAATAAAGGAGAAATGTCTTAGGTGAAGAAGAAAAGAAAAAAATGGATTATCCTCGGAGTCGTTGTAATTCTTGTCGCGGCGGCGGTCGCCCTGACTTTTGGTAAAAAAGGAAAAACAATCCCTTCCGTACAGGCGAGTGCTCTGAAACAAACAGCCCTGAGCAATACCGTGAGCACGACCGGAGTGGTGCAAAGTACGGATGATGCAGATGTTTATACCGACCTGACCTACACCGTCAAAGAAGTCCGGGTCAGCGTGGGTGACCATGTAAATGCAGGCGACGTGCTTGCCCTGCTGGACACGCAGGATTTAACAGATACCATAACGCAAAAGCAGCTTGCCCTTCGTTCAAACGCGGCGGTTACCGCGCAGAAAATCAAAATGAGCGAAAAAAAATACAATGATGGCAAAACCACCCTCGACGCCGGGCTTAACGCGGAAATCAACGCCGCGCAGGATAAGGTGGACTCCGCCAAAGCCACTCTGCAAGACGCGCAGCAAAAGCAGATTGATGCTCAAAAAAAGATTCAGGAAGATTTAAACACCTCTCTGATTACGGCAAATGCAAATGTGGATACCACAAGCGTGAATTTAAGCCGTGCACAAAAAAATTATGATGACGCTAAAAAGCGTAAAAAAGATGGTAATTATGACAATGAAGATGCTATAGATGCCGAAATCAAAAGTGACCGGGAAGCGCTGACCGACGCACAGCGCAACTATGATAATGCACAAAAAAATCTGAGCGCAACCAAAGCCTCTTCGGACGAGGAACTGTTGCAGTATCAGACTTCTGTGAATACCGCACAGGCGAACTACGACAGCGCGGTAAAGTCGCTGAAGGCGACACAGGCCTCTGTCAATCAGGGCTTACAGGAGACCCAGCAGGGCATTACAAGCGATAAGATTTCCGCCGACGACGCCGCACAGCGCGCGGAACTTGCGTCGCTTCAGGCAAAGTTAGCCAAATGCACCGTGACCGCACCGGCTTCCGGTACCATTACGGCAGTGAATGCCAAAAAGGATTCAGTCGCCAACGGTCTGCTGTTTGTCATTGAGGATACCGGCGCGCTGAAGCTTACTGTCAAAATCAAGGAATATGATATTACAAATGTAAAGGTCGGCATGAGTGCAATTGTAAAAGCAGATGCAATCAGCAATCAGAAATTTGAAGGCACCTTGCAAAAAATCTCCCCTGCCGCGGTGAAAGGTACCGACGGAAAAACAGCGAGCAGCAGCGACGCGGAGTATGAAGCCGATGTGTTGATCACCTCCAAGAACACCGGCCTTCTAATCGGAATGAACGGCAAGGCCGATATTATTCTTGAAAAAAAGGAAGCCGTTTTCGCTGTTCCTTATGACGCGGTAACGACCGACGCACAGGGCAAGAGCCTGATTTTTATAGCAAAGAAGCAAAAGGATGGAACTTATCAGGCACAGGCGCTCCCGGTTACGACCGGCATTGAGACCGATTCTGAAGTGGAGATTTCCGGCGATGGCTTAACTGCCGGACTGCAAGTAATTTCGGACGCCAAACAGGTGACTGCGGGTGAGATGATACAACTACAGGGCCAAGGTATCGGCAGTGCCGCTCAGCCTGGTGTGACAGTCACAGAGGGCTCAGGACAATGAACAAAAAAACAGTCATTGAAATGCACGATATTGTAAAAACCTTTTACATAGGAACGCCGAACGAGCTGGAAATTCTTCATGGAATCAATTTAAATATTTATGAGGGTGAATTTGTGTCCATCGTCGGCGCTTCAGGTTCGGGAAAGTCCACGTTAATGAATATCATCGGCGCGCTTGACCGCCCAACTTCGGGCGAATACATTTTGGACGGTGTGCCGCTCGACAAAATGAGCAGCAATGAGCTGTCACAAATCAGGAATAAGAAAATCGGATTTGTCTTTCAAACGTTTAATCTGATTCCGCGCTCCACCTCGCTTGGAAACGTAGAGCTCCCCATGCTTTACGCGGGGCAGCCGCGCAAAAAAAGAGCAGCCCGTGCGATGGAACTGCTGGAACTGGTTGAAATGGCGGACCGCTCAAAGCACATGCCCAACGAACTTTCCGGCGGGCAAAAGCAAAGGGTTGCCATCGCCCGCGCAATGGCAAACGATCCCGCCATTATCCTTGCGGATGAACCGACCGGAGCGTTGGACACCAGCACCGGCAGACTGGTCATGGATATCTTCCATACTCTTCACAGGGAGCAGGGAAAAACCGTCGTTCTGATTACGCACAACAAAGAGCTGGCACAGGAAACCGAACGGATCATCACGATTCGTGACGGGAGAATTGAAAGCGAAACAAACAGTAAGCTGAGGGAACGGGAGGCAAACCATGAATCTGCTTGAAAATATCCGTCTTGCCGTCACCGGCCTTATTTCCAACAAGATGCGTGCCCTGCTTACCATGCTCGGTATCATCATCGGCATCGGTTCCGTCATTGCCATCACTTCGGTAGGAAACGCGATGACGGCCTCCGTCAATTCAGCTATATCGAGCTTCGGCGTTACGAATATCATGGTTCAACTGACTGCCAAAGAAAACGACTCGATCACCTACACGCAGAATGACGCTTTCACCGATGATATGATTGCAAAGTTCCAAAAAAAATACAGTGAAAAAATCAGCGCCGTCGGTTTGAGCGAAGGTGTCGGTTCAGGCGAAATCAAAAATAAACATAAAACAAACAAGGTCACGGTTACGGGTGTAAACAGCGGTTACTCCGTTACCGGTAATGTGGAACTGATGAAAGGTCGGTTTATCAGCGAGAAGGATGATCAGCACTCTAAAAACGTAACAGTCATTTCAGAACGGCTTGCAGAAAACCTGTTTTCCGGCGGTCAGGATCCACTCGGCTCGGAAGTGCGGGTGGAAATGACAAATGGATTTGAAACCTTTACTATTATCGGCGTTTACAGCGAGCCGGCCCCATCAAATTATATAAGAAGAGATGAAGCCCGCACCACCTTTTACATTCCGGTCACCACCGCGAAAAAGTTGTCCAATGCAGATGCGGGTTATTTCAACTTTACCGTCGCGGCAAAAACCGGTTTGGACTATACCCAGTTTGCACAGGAAACTCAGGACTTTTTTAACAACTCCTATTATAAAAACAATAAGAATTTGCAGAGCCAGGTGACCAGCATGGATTCACAGATTTCACAGGTAAATACGATGATGGGAACTCTGTCCCTTGCCATTGCCGTCATTGCGGGAATTTCGCTTTTGGTAGGCGGAATCGGCGTTATGAACATTATGCTCGTCTCCGTAACGGAGCGCACGCGTGAAATCGGTATTCGCAAGGCTTTGGGCGCGCCTGACAGTGCAATTCGCAGCCAGTTTATTATTGAATCAATGATTATTTGTGTCATCGGCGGTATTTTGGGGATTCTTGTCGGCGCGGGGTTGGGATATGTGGGCGGACTGCTCCTAAAGCAGCCCGCCGTTCCAACACTGAATTCCGTTATCATTGCCGTAGGATTCTCCATGGCAATCGGCATTTTCTTCGGGTATTACCCCGCCAACAAAGCCGCCAAGCTTGACCCGATTGAAGCGCTTCGGTACGAATAACGACAGGCAGTACCAAATAATTGGATTGACAAGAGATTTCTTTTATGATAAGCTTGTAAAAATATATAAAATCAAACACAGTGACGGAGAAAGTAGTCCTTCAAAATGCACACAGAGATGTTTCTGCGGGTGAATGCCCGCGCTGAAAGGAAGCAGGCGGGCGGCTGGATGAAAATGGCTCTTGAGTGGCGCACCGAGGTTATATTGTTTAACTTAGGCTGTGACGGGATTTCCCGTTAAAGAAAGCGAGTATAGGCGGCCTTTTTGGCTGTAATACTTTGAGAGGTCTGCTTCCGCAAGGAACAGACGAATTTGAAGTGGTAACACGGGATTTGTAACCTCGTCTTCATAAAAGCGCGGCGCTTTTGGAAGACGGGGTTTTTATATATCCTGATATTGAGCAACGGGGATTACGGTGGGCATCACCGCGAAAGGAATAACAATCATGAAAATCAGTGAACTTTTAAAAAGCGGAAAAGTGACCGTTTCCTGTGAATTGTTTCCGCCGAAACAGGACGGGGATATCGACAAGGTGCAGGAGGTTGTGCGCGAAATTACAGCACTGAAGCCCGATTTTATGAGCGTGACCTACGGAGCGGGCGGCGGTACTTCTGAAAATACAACTCGCATTGCCGCGGATATCCAAAACCACGGCGTGACGGCGCTGGCGCATCTGACCTGCGTTTCGTCCACAAAGCATGAGGTTGCCCGCGTTCTTTCAACATTAAAGGACAATCATGTTGACAACATTCTCGCGCTGCGCGGGGATATTCCACAGGGTACGAATTTCCCGTCACCGCAGCAGTACCACTACGCGAGCGAATTGGTACGCGAAATCAAAGCGAATGGCGATGATTTCTGCATCGGCGCCGCCTGTTACCCGGAGGGACACGTGGAATGCGCGAGCAAAGAGGATGATATCAACTATCTGAAACAAAAAGTCGACAGCGGCTGTGATTTTTTAACCACACAGATGTTTTTTGACAATAACGTGCTCTACAATTTTTTATACCGTGTTCTGGCGAAAGGAATTACCGTTCCGGTCGTAGCCGGCATCATGCCGGTGACCAACAGCAAACAGATACAGCGAATCTGCGCGCTTTCCGGCACGGCACTGCCGCCCCGCTTTAAGGCGATTGTGGACAAATTTGCGGATAAACCCGCGGCGATGAAGCAGGCCGGAATTGCATACGCAACCGAACAAATTATTGATCTGATATCCAACGGAGTCAGCGCGGTTCATATTTACACCATGAATAAGCCGGATATCGCCGGGAAAATTATGGATAATCTTTCAGAAATAATACGGTGATATCATGACAGATATAAAAGAAATCCTGCGTTACCTTGGTTACCGCGGCAAACCGGGGGACGAGCAAGTGCTGAAAAGCATTGATTCCTGCATGGAAGAATTGAGCCGGGCGGTTACCCCGCGTAGTCTGAGCCATTCGGTCGAAGTGACCTTCACAGACAATGCGGTCTGCCTCGACAGTTTGAAAATAGAAAGCAACGATTTAATCGGTCACCTCGACGGCTGCGGAGAAGCAATTTTATTTGCGGCGACGCTCGGCACGCAGGCGGATTTTCTGCTGGAACGCACCTCTAAAATTGACATGAGCCGCGCCGTGGTTTTACAGGCTTGCGCCGCTGCCATGGTGGAAAGCTATTGCGACGACTGTGAGCGGGAGATTTCGGCGGAAGCTGCAAAGCGGGGACTTTTTTTAAGACCGCGTTACAGTCCCGGCTACGGCGATTTTTCCATCCGGCACCAGCATGATCTATTAAGAATACTCGACGCTCAGAAGAAAATCGGCTTGACTGTAACGGATGGCTGTATGCTTGCTCCGTCCAAGTCCGTCACAGCCGTCATTGGGCTGACAAGCGAAAAAACAAGCTGCCATATTGCGAAGTGCATGGGCTGCAAATCGCTGAATTGCCCGTTCAGAAAGGATTGAGAACATGAGGATATTAGATGAGTTAGGAAAACGGATCATCTTTTTTGACGGCGGAATGGGTACCATGCTGCAACAGAAAGGCCTTGCCGCGGGGGAATTACCTGAACTTTGGAATTTGACCCACCCGGAGCTGATTACGGAAATTCAAGCCCAATATTGCGCGGCCGGAGCGGATATCATTAAAACAAATACATTTGGAGCAAATGAAATTAAACTGAGCGAGTGTGGTCACAGCGTAGAGGAAATCATTACTGCGGCGGTACAAATCGCGAAAAAAGCGGCCGCCGGGACCAACGCGCTCGTTGCCATGGATATCGGGCCGACCGGAAAGCTGATGAAGCCCCTTGGCGACCTTGCGTTTGAAAAAGCGTATGCCGTCTTCTCACAAGCGGCGGCGGCTGGAGAAAAGGCCGGAGCCGATTTGATTTTAATTGAAACCATGAGCGATACTTATGAGTGCAAAGCGGCTGTTTTGGCGGCAAAACAGAACACCAAATTGCCGGTTTTTGTCACCGTAATTGTGGACGAAAAGGGAAAGCTGCTGACCGGGGGCGATATCGCTTCCGCCGTCGCGCTTTTGGAGGGACTCGGCGTGGACGCGCTGGGCCTCAACTGCGGCTTCGGGCCGGAGCAGATGAAGAAACTGCTTCCTCAGCTGATGAGCTGCTGTTCTGTTCCCGTTATCATAAACCCCAACGCGGGGCTTCCCCACAGCATCGGCGGAGAAACGGTCTTTGATGTAAAGCCTGCGGAGTTTTCCGCGGCAATGAAAGAAATCACGCAGGGCGGCGCATGGATAATCGGTGGCTGCTGCGGTACAACACCCGCACATATTTCCGCTACTGTCCAACTATGCAGGGATATTCAGCCCGTGCCGCAGGAACAGAAGCACCTGACGGTGGTGTCCTCCTTTGCAAAGGCGGTTTCCTTTGGCGAAAAGCCGGTGCTAATCGGCGAGCGCATCAATCCCACCGGAAAATCAAGGTTAAAACAGGCGCTGCGCGACAACGACATGGATTACCTCCTGCGGGAGGGAATTACCCAGCAGCAGAATGGCGCGCATATCCTCGATGTGAACGTCGGACTGCCGGAAATTGACGAGCCTGCCCTGCTGCAGCGCGCGGTGACGGAAATCCAGAGCGTAGTCGACCTGCCGCTGCAAATTGATACCTCCGACACCACGGCAATGGAAGCCGCAATGCGAATTTACAACGGCAAGCCGCTGATTAACTCGGTCAACGGAAAGGAAGAATCCATGCGCGCTATTTTCCCGCTCGTCAAACGGTACGGCGGCGTTGTGATTGCGCTGACATTGGATGAAGATGGGATTCCAACCACAGCGAAGGGGCGTTTCGCAATTGCTGAAAAAATCGTAAAAACCGCCGCGGAATACGGAATTGATAAAAAAGATATCATTGTGGACACGCTTGCCATGACCATCAGCGCCGGGCAGGAGAATGCGGCAGTCACGCTGAACGCGGTGCGAATGATTCGTGAAAATTTAGGGGTGCACACGTCGCTCGGCGTTTCCAATATTTCCTTCGGTCTGCCGCAGCGGGAACATATCAACGCTGCCTTTTTCACCATGGCGCTGCAAAACGGCCTGAGTGTGGCAATTGTCAACCCGAATTCCGCCGCGATGATGGACGCGTACTTCGCGTACTGTGCGCTGAGCGGCGCGGATAATCAATGTATGGATTATATCGGAAGATATTCGGGTCAGAAAGCGGACTCCGCTCCCCCATCCGGTGAACTGTCGCTGAACGCAGCGGTTGTAAAAGGACTGAAGGACAGCGCGCGCGCGGCGGCCGAAAAGCTGCTCGAAACCGAAGAACCGCTCCATATTATCAACACACAGATGATCCCCGCGCTCGATCAGGTAGGGAAAGATTTTGAACAGGGCGTTCTGTTTTTGCCGCAGCTTTTGATGAGCGCGGAAGCCGCCAAGTCGGCTTTTGAGGTAATACGCGGTAAAATGAGCGGCAAGGGCGAACAGGTCAAAAAAGAAAAAATTATTTTAGCGACCGTAAAAGGCGATGTGCATGATATCGGCAAAAATATTGTAAAGGTACTTTTGGAAAATTACAGTTATGATCTGATTGATTTAGGCAGGGATGTATCCCCCGAAAAAGTGGTGGAAGCAGCCGAGAAAGATGGCGTGAAGCTGGTTGGACTAAGCGCGCTGATGACAACGACGGTCACAAATATGGAGGAAACCATCCGGCAGCTGCATGCCCGCTTGCCCGACTGCAAGGTAATGGTCGGCGGCGCGGTGCTAACGCCGGAATACGCCAAACAAATTCACGCCGACTCCTACTCCAAAGACGCCATGGGCGCGGTTCATTACGCACAGAAGCTGTTCAGCGGGAACGAATCTCACTGAACAGCTTCTGCTGTATTTTGATTAAGATTATGCGATCTACTCCATCAAGCAAAGAGCTTTTCCCCGCGTGCCCGTGTAGACGGCGCGGCGGAAGGAGTTCGTTATTATTCTCCGAAAATCTCTTTTTTTAGCCGTTTGCCGGTTGGCGTGGAGGCAAGTCCACCCTCAGAGGTCTCTTTCAGAGCGTTCGGCATTGCATCCCCCACCCGCTTCATCGCGACGATGACCTCGTCGGCGGGAATCACGCTTTCGATACCCGCGAGCGCGAGTTCCGCACCGACAAAGGCGTTGGCTACGCCCATGGCGTTGCGGTTGACGCACGGAACCTCCACCAATCCCGCCACGGGGTCACAAACCAATCCGAGGATATTCTGAAGCGCAATCGCACAGGCGTGCGCCGCCATTTCGGGAGTGCCGCCCGCCAACTCCGTCAGCGCAGCGGCGGCCATTGCGGATGCGCTGCCGCATTCCGCCTGGCACCCGCCCTCCGCGCCGGAAATACTGGCGTTGTTTGCAATGACCATGCCGAAAGCGGAAGAGGTGAACAGCGCCATAATCACGTCATGCTCGTTCAGACTGCGGTCTTCCATAATCGACAGCAGTGCGGCGGGAATAATGCCGCAGGAACCGGCGGTCGGTGCGGCCACGATTCTGCCCATACAGGCGTTGCTTTCCGAAACCGCAAGCGCCCGAACAAGGGCGTTTCCAAAAACTTTTCCGCAAAGATTTTTGCCGCTGTCCACCGCGCATTTTATTTTATAGGCGTTGCCGCCCGTCAGCCCGCTGACGGAACGCATATCGGGTGCGGTTCCCTCCACCACGGATTGTTGCATCACGAGAAAGCTTTCTCTCATGATATGATACAGTTCCTCTTCGGTTTTTTGCAATTCATGTGCCTGTTCCGTCAGCACAATCTGTGATATTTTCTTATTTTCCGATAATGCGGCCGCAACTAAATTATCAATAGAATAATAAATTCCCATATACGTTCCATGCCTTTCCGCTGCTCTTATAGATCAAACTTTTTAGCTTGGCTGCAATATAATCGATTGAATTACGTCCGGCATTGTTTCAATGCCCTTGTTGCTCTCCTTGCTGAATTCGCCGTCCACTTCAATCGTCATCAGTGCGGTTTCACCCCTTTGGGTTCGGCTTAATTTGAAATTTCCGATGTTCACGCCCTGACTCGCAATATAATTTGTAACGTGCGCGATGACGCCGGGAACATCGTGGTGCAAAATCAGCAGTGTCGTTTGCTGCCCGGTGATATCTACTTTCATCCCGTTGATTTCGCTGATTACGATATTGCCGCCGCCAACCGAAGCGCCGCGTACCGTTACGGTGCGGCCCTGCGCGTCCTTCAGCGTGATAACAGCGGTGTTCGGGTGCGCGCCCTCAAGTTCCGCTTTTTCAAAAACGACGGTAATCCCCTGCTCCTTCGCAAGTTCAAGGCTTTGCCGAATACGGGTGTCGCTGGGGGTCATCCCCATAATTCCAGCCACAAGCGCCTTGTCCGTTCCGTGCCCTTTGTAGGTTT
>Ga0183100_1000756_pt1 | contig 21112 bp, 22 predicted proteins | sample Biomet2_FD_127789 | JGI IMG/M metagenome (GOLD analysis project Ga0183100, IMG submission 127789) | Microbial communities from bioreactor (seeded with anoxic lake sediment) at LBNL, California, USA - Biofuel metagenome 2 | ecosystem: Engineered > Bioreactor > Anaerobic > Unclassified ...
AAGAGTTATGTGGCCGTGCGCCGGGAGTCTCTGGCAGACCTCTGCTGCAACGATCTTTGATTTTTTCTTTTTCACTTCCTCATTTTTGGTAAAAGCAAGCCTGGACTGCCAATGGCAGTCCGGGCTTGCTTTGTCTGACTGACAGGTGTGATAAATGGGCATAGTAAAGAAAAATCAGTCAGCGGACAAAGGGGGAGTGTACGGTGAAAAGGGGGACGGCATGGCTGCTGGTGCTGACGCTGACGGCGAGTCTGCTGGCGGCCAGCCTAACGGGCTGCGCCAGCAAGACACGGGTGGTGCCGGAAAACGGCGTCAGCGATATGCCGCTGGAGGCCATTCTCGATCAGATGATGAAGAGCGCGGAGGTGCATCTGGGGTCCTGGTTTGACGCGCGGGTGCCGACGCCGGCCCAGGCGGCCTATGCCATGGGGATGGACACCTTTTCTCAAACCTACGAGGACGCCCTCATCTATGAGCCGGTGATCTCCACCACCTCCTTTGTGCTGTTGCTGTTCCGTCTGGATGTCGGGGGCGACACCGCCGCCTTTGAAAGAGAGCTGCGGGAAAACGCCCATCCGGAGTGCCGCCCCTATGTGCAGGTGGATTTTGTGGACACGGCGATCAACGGGCAGGTAATACTGTTCCTGGCGTCTGAATACGGCCTTTGCCCCCAGCCCAAAAGGGAGGCGCTGCTAAAAGCCTTTCGGGAGGCGGACCCTATGGGCTATGATCCGGCGGATTACAAAGGCGTCAGCCAGGCCATGATGTCCACCAAGAGCGTGCCCATGGCCCAGATGATGGAGCAGATCCGGCAGGACTGCCCCTTTTTGGAGGCCTTGCCGGAGCCGCTGACAGCGCAAAAGGCGGCCGAGTGGGGCCTTACCGGGGCGGAGATCAGCGCCGTGGGGGATTCCAGCGTCAGCGCCCGTCTTACTGGAGACGCGCCCTATCTCTGCGGCGTGGCGCGGCTGAAGGACGAAATCACCCTGCAAAGGTTCACGGCGCTGCTGCATCTGACGCTGGCGGGCGTGATCCCAAACGGCAAGGCGCTGATCGTCTATAAGGGCGACGTCATCGGTTTTTGCGCCGCCGCCGATGCCCTCACCGCCTACGATACCACCGCCGTCATGATGCGGCGCTATGGACTGGCGGATTATATGGGGAACTTCTCCCGATAAAAAAGCAACGAAAGCGCCCAGCCGGGGGCGCTTTTTTCAGCCCCCAATGAGCTAAACGGATATGGCCTGCCCTTTGGGCACCCATGTTCCTCTTGACAGTCCTTTGGGGAAAAGTTATGATTTGACAAACAAAACCATACAACTGGAGGGGCACATGAAAAAGATCTTGGTGGTGGGAAGTCTTAATATGGACGTCTCCGTCCGCATGGAGCGGCTGCCCGCGGTGGGGGAGACGGTGCGCGGCGCGGGCTACTGGAACAACCCCGGCGGCAAGGGCGCCAATCAGGCCTGCGCGGCGGCCCGGCTGGGAGGACAGGTGAGCCTGCTGGGCTGCGTGGGAGCGGATGATTATGGCGCGGCGCTGTTGAGTCAGCTGGCAGAGGCCGGCGTGGACGTGTCGGCGGTGGAGCAGGTGACGGACATCCCCACCGGTACGGCGTTTATTTTCACCGATACCGCCGCCAACAACAGCATCGTCATCCTCAGTGGCGCCAACGAGCGCTGTACCGTGCCCTATATCCAGCGTCATGAGGATAAGCTGCGGGACTGCGATCTGGTGATGCTGCAATTAGAGGTGCCGCTGGAAACGGTGTGCTATGTGGTGGAACGGGCCTCGGCACTGGGCAAGAGGGTGATCCTGGACCCGGCACCCGCGCCCCGGGATCTGCCGGAGCGGCTGCTGCAGGAGGTGGATATCCTCACCCCCAACGAAACCGAGCTGACGCTCCTGTCGGGGCAAAATACCCAAGAGCCGGAGCAGCTGGCGGAGGCGGCAGGGCGTCTTTTGGCAAAGGGCAGCGGCTGCGTTCTCACCACGCTGGGAGCGAAAGGGGCCTTGCTGTCCACACCGGAGGGCAGCCGCCTGATCCCCGGCGTGAAGACCCGGGCCGTAGATACCACGGCGGCGGGGGACTGCTTCAACGGGGCGCTGGCCGTGGAGCTGGCGGAAGAGCGGACCGTGGTCGAAGCGGCCGCCTTTGCTAACCGGGCGGCGGCGCTGAGCACCACCCGCCGGGGGGCGCAGAGCTCCCTGCCCAAACGCTGTGAAGTGGAGATGCCATGAAAAAATGCATCGTGATCTCCGACTCCTTTAAAGGAAGCCTGTCCAGCCTTACCATCTGCCGCATCGCGGAGGAAACGGTTCCCCGCTTTTTTCCCCGGGCGCAGGTACTGACGTTTCCGGTGTCGGACGGCGGCGAGGGGACGGTGGACTGCTTTTTGCGTGCTCCCGGCGCCTGTGAAGTGCGTCTCCCTGTCACCGGTCCGGAGGGAAAAGCCGTCAACGCCCGTTATGCCCGGCTGGGGGAACGGGCCGTCATCGAAATGGCGGCGGCAGCCGGACTGCCTCTGGCGGAGAAAAAAGACCCCTCTCAAACCACCACCTACGGGGTGGGAGAGCTGATCGCTCATGCGGTGGAGGGCGGCTGCCGAGAGATCCTGCTGGGCCTTGGCGGCAGCGCTACCAACGACGGCGGCTGCGGCTGCGCCGCGGCGCTGGGGGCGGTATTTCGGGACAGCGAGGGACGCTTGTTCGTTCCCGTGGGCGGCACGCTGGAGCGGGTGGCCCATATCGACGTGTCAGCTGTTGCGAAAAAACTGCAAAAGGTGCATATCACGCTGATGAGCGACGTGGAAAATCCCTTTTTCGGACCAAACGGCGCGGCCTATGTGTTTGGCCCCCAGAAGGGCGCGGACGAGGCCATGGTGCGGCGGCTGGACGACGGATTGCGCCGCCTGAGCGCGGTGATCGAAAAAGACCTGGGCCTTTCCGTGGCTTTGACGGCGGGGGCCGGTTCCGCTGGCGGTCTGGGCGGGGGAGGCATCGCTTTTTTGGGCGGAGCGATGAAGTCGGGCATTGAATCGGTGCTGGACGCCCTGGATTTTGACCGCTTTCTCCCTGGCACCGACCTGGTCATCACCGGTGAGGGCCGTGTGGACAGCCAGAGCTTGCAGGGCAAGGTGATCTCCGGCCTTTTGCGCAGGACGGTCCGGCGGGGGATTCCCCTCCTTGTCATCGCGGGCGCCATCGACCAAAGTGCGGCCGCCGCCTATGAAAAGGGCGTCACAGCCATGTTTTCCACCGACCGCCGCGCCTTGGGTTATCCGGAAGTGCTGGCGGACTGCGAAGAAGACTATCGCGCCACGCTGGAAGACGTGCTGCGCTTTGCCCGGGCGCTGGAGAAGTAAAAAAGAACATAAAGCGGCGCCCCGGAGCCTTTTGTTCCGAGGCGCCGCTTTATTGGGGACTTGAACGAGTGAGGAAAGGTTCATACTCTTTTGCGGCCGTTTTCATCGACATGGCGGCTTATCACAAGGTGGCAGGCAGGGCAGTGATATACGTCGCACACAGGCATGCTCCAGTTGTGATGGCTGAGCAGAATATCCGTCGCCTCATCTGGGATCAGAATACCATGGTGCTGCTTTGTCGTAAAGTAAATCTTTCGCGCGCTTTGGATATAGCCGGCTGTCATTTCTTCACCGCAGCAGGGGCATTTCATACATTCATCCTCCTTCGGTCAATATTACTTCCATAATTGTATCAGTCGAAAAGAAATATAGCAAGGCTGGATGTTATAGCGGGTTCTGCTTTTTTATCGGAAGAGGCAGCAGTGTTTTGCCTGCCGCCTTTGCTGTTTTATAAAAGTCCGCGAGTCGCCGGGGCGGCGGCTTCAGGGCAGAATTTCGATGAGGTCGCCGGGACGGACGGCGCCGCCGGTGATGACCTTTACGAAGATGCCTTCCCGGGGCATCACGCAGTCGCCCGCTGCCTTGCGGATGGCGCAGTCGTTGTGGCATTCCTTGCCGATCTGCGTCACCTCCGCCGTGGCCTCCCCGATTTGCAGCCGGGTGCCAATGGGCAATTCATAAAGAACGATGCCTTCGGTGAGGATGTTTTCGGCGAAAGCGCCGTGTGCCAAATCGAAAGACACCTTATCTTGCACTTTTTGTACACTATCCACATCCAAAAGGCTGACCTGACGGTGCCAGTTGCCGGCGTGAGCGTCGCCCTCGATGCCGAAATCCGCCACCAGGGTGACAGAGGGAACCTCGTGTTTTTGAATACCGCGCACCTCACTGACGCAAACGGCAATGACCTTAGCCATGGGAATGAACCTCCTTGTATGGCGTGCCGCAGTCACCGGTCTTGCCGGCGAGCATGTCCAGCCCGTGGTGCAGTGAGGGCAAAACGGCCTCCAGATTTTCGGCGGCACCCTTTTCACTGCCGGGCAGATTGACGATGAGCGTCTGACGGCGGATGCCCGCTACTCCTCGGGAGAGCATCCCGGCGGGCGTGATGCGCATACTGACGGCGCGCATATACTCCGGAATACCGGGCGTTCTTTTTTCAAGAAGCGCTTCCGTGGCTTCGGGAGTAATGTCTCGGGGGGAGAAGCCGGTGCCGCCGGTGGTGAGCACCAGATGGATGCCGCGGTGATCGGCACAGTAAAGCAGTTCTTTTTGGATCAGTTCCTTTTCGTCGGGGACAAGGGCGGTGTAGACCACGTCGTAACCCGCCTCCTGCAAAAGCTGAACGAGACGGGGGCCGCTGGTGTCGGTGCGCTGTCCGGCGTAGCCCTTGTCGCTGACGGTAATCACGGCTGCTGAATGACTCATAGGGTGTCGCTCCTTTCAAAAAGACCGCTTTTGCCGCCTTCTTTTTTCAAAAGGCAGATGCGGTCGATGACCATATCCTTTTGTACGGCCTTGCACATATCATACACGGTGAGGGCCGCCACCGACACAGCGGTGAGGGCCTCCATCTCCACACCGGTGACGCCGGTGCAGCGGGCGAAAGCGGTAATCTCCACGGCCAACTCCTCCTCGTTGAGGCGGAAGGAAAGATCCACGCCTGTGAGGGGAATGGGGTGGCACATGGGAATCAGTTCCCAGGTGCGTTTGGCGCCCATGATGCCGCCGATCTGCGCCGTGGTCAGCACGTCGCCTTTGGCAAGGCTGCCGGAGCCGATCAGGTCGAAGGTGTGCCGGTTCACCAGCACACGGCCGAAGGCCACGGCGGCGCGGCGGGTGGCGGTTTTGTCGGACACGTCCACCATGCGGGCCCGGCCCTCTTCATTGAAATGGGTGAAATCTGCCATGAACAGTCTCCTTTCGCTGTTGAAAAGCCGCAAAGATCGAGCCTGCCGCAAGAGCAGGACCGGATGTCCAAAGGCCATGGACGGATCAGCCGTTGCCGTCTTGCGCCAAACACGCAGGGCATACGCCTTGAAACAGCACATAATGGCCCGTGACACGGCAGCCGGTCTCCCGGGCCGCCTGCTCGTCCAGTCCCGCGTCATAGGGGGTGTCCACATCACAGACGGACTGACACCGCACGCAGTACAGATGGGAGTGCTGCTCCACACGCCGGTCAAAACGGTCCGCACCGGGAATTTTAAGCTGCTGCAGCTGCCCGCTCTCGGAGAGTAGCTTCAGATTGCGGTATACGGTGCCCCGGCTGATCCGGGGATACTCCGGGGCCAGTGCCAGATAAATCTGATCGGCTGTGGGATGGTCGCAGCGCTCCACCGCCGCCTGTAAAATGATCTCCCGCTGCCAGGTGTTTCTCCGCCGTTTCATGGATACTCCTTCCCCCAGACGTACCAGGAGCCCTCCCGGCGCGTTTGGCAGGGGAGAGGTTTCCGGACAGACTGTTTTTCTATCAGTATAAAGTCTTGTCAATTATTATAGAACTCGCCCCCGGCCGTGTCAATAAAAAGCCCAAAACACCCGCCCGTTTCCCGGGGCTTGACACCGCAGCGATTGACTCGTTTCGATGGCAAAACGTATTTTTTGACGAAAAATATACAAATTGCTATCAACCCGACAGTTCTTGCGGCGGTTTTGGCCGTGGCGCCCGCTCTTTTCTCTTGACAATTTTTTTCCCAGCCTCTATCATAGATACCAAGCGTTAATCTCAAATGGAAATCACGGGGGCTGCCAAATGAAGCTGATCAAAACGGAAGAAGCGGTGGGTCATGTGCTGTGCCACGACCTGACGCAGATCATTAAAGATACCTATAAAGACGCCCGATTCCGCAAGGGCCATGTGGTGACGGAGGAGGACATTCCGGTGCTGCTGTCCATGGGGAAGGAGCACCTCTACGTCTGGGAAATGACGCCGGGCATGGTGCATGAAAACGACGCGGCGGAGCGCCTGCTGGCCCTTTGCGGCACGGAGCATATGCAGCGTACTCAGGTCAAGGAGGGCAAGATCGAGCTGCGGGCGGACTGCGACGGTCTGTTCTGCGTGGACAGCGAGCGGCTGCTGGCCGTGAACGACACGGAGGACGTGATGATCGCCACCCGCAAGGGCGGCACGGCCATCCGCAAGGGCGACAAGCTGGCCGGTATGCGGGTGATTCCCCTTATCATTGAAGAAGAAAAACTGCAAAAGGCCGAGAAAGCGGCGGGGAGCGAGCCGCTGCTGCGGCTTTTGCCCTATCGCCTCAAGACGGCGGCCATTGTGACCACCGGCAGCGAGGTGAAAACAGGACGCATCAAGGACACCTTTACGCCCGTTGTGGCGGAGAAGCTGCGGGCCTACGGCATTGAGACCGTGGGGCAAATCAACTCCGGCGACGGGGTGGAGCAGGTGGCGGCGGCCATTGAGAAACTGCGGGCGCAAAAGCCCGACATGATCGTCTGCACCGGCGGCATGAGCGTGGACCCCGACGACAACACCCCCGGCGGCATTCGCCGCAGCGGCGCCCGCATCGTGACTTACGGCGCGCCGGTGCTGCCAGGAGCCATGTTCCTGCTGGGCTATTTTGAAGACGGCATGCCCATTATGGGTCTGCCCGGCTGCGTGATGTACGCCGGCGCCACGATCTTCGATCTGGTGCTGCCCAAGGTGGCGGCGGGCGTGCCCGTGACGCGCCGTGACGTGGTGGCGCTGGGCGAGGGCGGACTGTGCCTTGGCTGCGACGTGTGCCACTGGCCCATCTGTCCTTTCGGAAAGTGACCCTTTTTGTAAACCCGTGTCTCATCAGCGTGCCCGCTGCGGCGGGCACCGCTTTTACCAATCGTTTATCTCAAATGAGAATTGCGTTCTGACCTCCCGCGGGAGTTGGAAATAAAAAAATCGCGCGCGGCGTTTTCTTGGGCGCTCCTGCATCGCCGCGTGTTGCCTATGAGCGTCCGCATCAAATAAAGAAGGGAAGAAAACAAATGAAAAAAACAATGGCATGGATGCTGGCGTTGGTGCTGGCGCTGTCTCTGGCGGGGTGCGGCTCCGCCACCCAGAAGAGCGGCACGAAGACGGAGGAAAAGCCCGCGGTGGAGCTGACAGTGTTCGCCGCCGCCTCCATGCAGGAAACGCTGAACAAGGTGATCGAACTGTATAAGACAGCGGCCCCCAACGTGACCGTCACCGTTACCTACGACTCCTCCGGCACACTGCTCAAGCAGATCGCCGCCGGAGCGGACTGCGACCTGTTTATCTCGGCGGCGCAAAAGCAGATGAACGCGCTGGACGGCTCTCTCAAGGGCGACACGGACAAAAACCCGGACGGCCTTGACCTGCTGGCGCAGGGCACCCGTGTGAACCTGCTGGAAAACAAGGTGACGCTGGTGGTGCCGGAGGGAAACCCTGCCGGGATCAACAGCTTTGACGATCTGAAAACCGATAAATTAAAGCTCATGGCCTTGGGCAACAGCGATGTGCCCGTGGGCAGCTATTCGCTGGACGTGCTGAAGTATCTGGGGCTGGACATTGCCAAGCTGGAGACCAGCGGCAAGGTGACGTACGGCTCCAACGTGAAGGAAGTCACCACCCAGGTGTCTCAGGGCGCGGTGGACTGCGGCATCATCTATGCCACCGACGCTTTTTCCGCCGGGCTCAAGGTGGTGGATACGGCCACCAAGGATATGTGCAAGCAGGTGATCTACCCCGCGGCTATCCTCAACACCACGAAGCAACAGGAGGCGGCTCAGGCTTTTCTGAACTATCTGCGCACCGACGAATGCTCCGCGGTATTTGAAGCCGTGGGCTTTACGGTGGTGAAATAATCTGGTATTATGAAGGCGGCAGGGGTCGGCGGACGCCGGCTTCTGCCGCCTTACATGTTCAATGAAAAAAAGGAGGCGGGCGCGTGGACTGGTACCCTCTTTACAACTCGCTGCGTATCGCGGCTGTTTCCACGGCGGCGGTGTTCTTTCTGGGACTGTTTTTCGCCTATTATATCGCCCGCCTGCCAAGGCTTTTGAAAGGCGTGCTGGATGTGATCCTGACGCTGCCGCTGGTGCTGCCGCCCACGGTGGTGGGCTGGCTTTTGCTGTGCCTGCTGGGACCGAAGCAGCCGCTGGGAGCGTGGGTGCTGAACGTGTTCGGCACCAAACTGGTGATGACCTGGTGGTCGGCCATCTTCGCCACGGTGGCGGTGTCCTTTCCCTTGATGTACCGCACGGCCCGAGGTGCCTTTGAGAGCTTCGACCCGTCCCTTGCGGCGGCGGGGAAGACGCTGGGTCTTTCCAACACCTATATTTTCTGGCGCATCCGTCTGCCCGTGTGCCGGCAGGGCATTCTGGCGGGCATGGTATTGGCCTTTGCCCGGGCGCTGGGGGAGTACGGCGCCACCTCCATGGTGGCGGGTTATACCCCCGGCAAAACGGCTACCATTTCCACAACGGTCTATCAGCTCTGGCGCACCAATGAGGACGCGCTGGCCCTGCGGTGGGTGCTGGTGAACATCGCCATCTCCGCCGTGTTTTTGCTGACCATCAACCTGCTGGAGAGCCGTGACAAACAGAAAAACCGGGGAGGGAGTCGCCCATGAGCCTGAAAGTGGATATCCGCCGGCGTCTGGGCAGCTTCGATTTGGCGGTGACGTTTGCGGCGGAGCAGGAGTGTCTGGCGCTGCTGGGGGCCTCCGGCAGCGGGAAAAGCGTGACGCTCCAGTGCGTTGCCGGAATTTTGAAGCCGGATGAGGGGCATATTGAACTGGACGGCCGGGTGCTGTACGACAGCGCCGCCGGTATCTGCCTGCCGCCCCAGCAGCGGCAGGTGGGGTATCTCTTTCAGCAGTACGCCCTGTTTCCCCACATGACCGTTCGGCAGAACATCGCCGTGGCGGTGCGTCAGCGTGACAGGCGAAAAGACGTGACAGAGGAGCTGCTGCGGCGGTTTCAACTCACCGACGCCGCCGCCCGCCGTCCTGCCCGCATTTCCGGCGGACAGCAGCAGCGCGCGGCGCTGGCCCGGATTCTGGCCTCGGAGCCGAAGGCCATTTTACTGGATGAGCCTTTCGCGGCGCTGGACAGCTACCTCAAATATCAGCTGGAGCTAGAACTGCAAAACACCCTCACCGCTTTTCCCGGCACGGTGCTGTGGGTGACCCACGACAGGGGCGAGGCGTGGCGCAACTGCCGCCGTGTCTGCGTGCTGGAAGAGGGGCGCTCTCAGGCCGTCACGGAGATGGCGGAGTTGTTCCGGGCACCTGCCACGGAACCCGCCGCCCGGCTCTCCGGCTGCAAGAACTATACCGCCGCCCGCCCCGCGGGAGATCGGGTGGAGCTGCCGGAGTGGGGGCTGACGCTGGAAACGGGCCGGGCGGTGCCGCCGGACACGGTGACGGTGGGCATCCGGTCCCATCATGTGGTCTTTGCCGCGCCCGGGGCTGTAAACGCCTTTTCCTGCCGGGTGGACCGAGCCATCGACGACGTGTTTGAAACCATCGTGCTGCTGCGGCCGGAGGGGGCGGCGGAGGACGCGCCGCTGCTGCGCATGGAGTGTGCCAAGGAGGAGTGGCGTGCCAATGAATCGTCCCCTGTGCAGACGGTGGCGGTGGCCCCGGAACACATTTTGCTTCTTAAATAATAAAACAGGCTTCTGCCGTATGGCAGAAGCCTGTTTTATCTGTTTTTTATTCCACGGAAAAGGAAAAGCGGGTCTCCGCGTGCAGATGCTCACCCGCCCGCAGCACCGGGGAGGGAAAGCCGTAGTGCGCCATGCCGTCTGGGAAAAGTTGGGTCTCAAGACACACGGCGTCCCGGGGGCGCATCATCCTGCCGCCCTTACCGGCGCGCTCCGAGAGATAGTTGGCGGTGTAGACCTGCATCCCCGGAAGCGTGGTAAAGACCCGCAGAGCGATGCCATTTTCCTCGCTGTAAAGGAAGGCGGCCTGCGGCCCGGAGAGAACAAAATTGTGGTCGTAGCCGTGACCTCTTTGTATTTGCGGATCGTCCGATTCGATGTCCCGGCCGATGCTCTTGGCCGCGCGGAAGTCAAAGGGCGTGCCCTCTACGTCCAGAAAACGGCCGGTAGGCACGCTGGCATCGTCGTTTTCCGTCAGGCGGGCGGCAAAAAGCTGTAAGCGGTGGCCCAGCACGCTGCCGCCGCCGTTTAGGTTGAAGTAACTGTGGTTGGTGAGGTTCATCACGGTATCCCCATCCGTGTCCGCGTCGTAGGAAAGCTCCAGACGGTTTTCCTCTGTGAGACGGAAGGTGACGCTGACGGCCGCCCGGCCGGGATAGCCCTCCTCACCGTCGGGAGAGACCCGGGAAAAACGCAGGGAATCATCCCCGGGTTCCACCTGCCAGAGGTACTTGTCAAAGCCCCGCTCTCCGCCGTGGAGATGGTTCACGCCGTCGTTTTTGGCCAGAGGATAGGTTTTGCCGTTTAAGGAAAAGGCGGCTCCGCCGATGCGGTTGCACATCCGCCCCACGGTGGCGCCCAGAAAACCGTCGTTTGTTTCGTAGGCCGCCACGGTGTCGTAGCCCAGCACCACATCGGTGAGACGGCCTGCCAGGTCGGGCACGCACAGCGACTGCACCGTGGCGCCATAGTCCAGCACGGTGACGGAGGCACCGGTATGATTGGAAAGCTGCCAGGCGGTAACGGCCTCGCCCCGACGGGTGACGCCGAAGGAATGGCGGGTCACTGACACAAGAAACGCCCTCCTCCCATCAAAGATGGTCAATAAAGTTTTTTACAAAATGAAGCGCCACGCCCAGCGGTACGGTGTGCCGGGGCAGCGTACTCAAGTGCAGATAGTCGGCGCTGTCCTCAAAGGTGTTGCCGGCGGCCACATACTGCCTGAGTAGCGGCAGATAGGGCGGCAGCGACTGGGCCAGAAAGCCGCCTAGCACCACGTCGCAGTCCAGGGCCATGCGGATGTTGTTGATGCCGATGGCCAGATGGCGCAGCAGGTCATGCCACAGGGCCTCGTATTCGGGCACATGGCCGTCCACCCCGGCAAAAAAGTCCTTGAGGGTGATGCCCAGATCGTCGCTGATGCGCCGGGCGGAGCAGTAAGCTTCCAGACACCCCCGCTTGCCGCACTTGCAGGGCAGCCCGCCCGGCTCCACGCACATATGGCCGAACTCGCCGCTGCGGCGGTTGTCCCCGGCGTACAGCTGCCCGCTGACCAGTACCGCGCCGCCCACGCCGTTTTCCAAAGAGAGATAGGCCATGTTCTGAAGATCGGCCCGCATGAACCACTCGGCATAGCCGCCACTGGTGCCGTCGTTTTCCACATATACGGGATAGGGGATCAGCCGGGTCAGGCTTTGCAGCGAGGTATCCTTCAGATGCAGCGTGGGCGCCAGGGTGATCCTGTCGCTGCCCGGATTGAAGACGGCGGGCATGGAAATGCCCACGCCCAAAAGACGCTCCCGATCAATGTGATAATCGTCCAGAAAGCTCTCGATGGCCTGAGCCAGAAACGCACCGAAGTTCTTGTGCTCCATCACAGGCTCGTGATACACCTTCCGGTAGGCGATCTCATGCAAACGCAGGTCGGAGGCCACCAGACGCAGCCGGTTTTCGGTAATGGACATCCCAATGGCCACCCGAGCGTCCGCCACAATGGAAAGCCCCATTGCCTTCCGCCCGCCGGTGGAGCGCTGCTCCCCGGAGTAGCACACCAGCCCCGCCTCCATCAGCTCAGTGAGATTTTGATAGACGGTGGGCAGGCTCAAAGACAGGTCGTGGGCCAGTGACTGCTTGGAGCAAAATTCCGCCGTATGGTACAGATAGTGATAAATGCTGCTGCGGGTCTGCCTTCTCCGCTGGGTAATGGTTGCTTCCAACTCCATCTCGACACCACACTTTTAGAAAAGTATTTTATGAAACTGATTGTATCATAATTAAAAAAAAGGTCAACAGTTTTTCACATAAAAGAAAATGGAATCGAAAAACAACCGCAAAACAAGAAAAAGGGCGTGAAATGAGGAAACTGGCCCTTGGGTGGAAATAAAAACGAAACTGTTAAATTGCACAAAGAATAGAGGGGCTCATAGCATAAGATAGACAAATCGTAAAAAACCGAGTGAAAAGTAATTGACTTTTATAAAATGACTTTATAAAATGAGACCATAGAAGCAGGTATGCTTTCTGGAATAACCCTCTTCGGAGGGGTATAAGGAGAAGAATGAACATGAAAAAAATTCTTGCGTTGATTCTTGCATTGGTCATGGCATTGGGGCTGGTCGCCTGCGGCAACAGCAGCTCTTCCGGTTCCAGCGGCAGCACAGACAACAAGAAGACCGACGGCGCGAAGGTTGGTATCGCGATGCCCACCAAATCTCTGGAAAGATGGAACCGTGACGGCTCCTACCTGAAATCCCAGTTCGAATCTGCCGGTTACACCGTGGAGCTGACTTACTCCGACAACGATGTGAACCAGCAGGTCAACGACATTGAAAACCTTATCTCCGACGGCGTGAACATCCTGATCGTGGCCGCCATCGACGGCGAGTCCCTCACCACCGTGCTCAACTCCGCTGATGAAAAGAGCATCCCCGTGATCTCCTACGACCGTTTGATCCGCAACACCAAGGCTGTTGATTACTACGTCTCCTTTGATAACTATAAGGTGGGCGTTCTCCAGGGCCAGTATGTCATCGACACGCTGAAGCTGGACGCGAAGGACACCTCCAAGACCTACAACATTGAGTTCACTGCCGGCGACCCCGCCGATAACAACGCCGGCTTCTTCTTCAACGGCGCCTTCGATACCCTCAAGCCCTTCATCAGCGCGGGTATTTTGAAGATCGTCTCCGGTCAGAAGACCTTCCAGGAAGTGGCCACCGCCTCCTGGGATACCAGCACCGCCATGAACCGTATGCAGAACATTCTGGCTTCCTATTATTCCAACGGCACACAGTTGGATGTGGCTCTTTGCTCCAACGATTCCACCGCTCTTGGTGTGACCCAGGCCATTGAGTCCGACTATGCCGGCACCAACACCCCCATCATCACCGGTCAGGACGGCGATGAAGCCAACCTGAAGAACATCGTGAACGGCAAGCAGTCCATGACCGTTTACAAGGCCGTTGCCAACGAAGCCGTGGTCACCTTGGCTCTGGCCCAGTCCATCCTGAAAGGAGAGAAGCCGGATGCAGGTTTGACCTCTCAATTCACCTGCGAGTGCGCTTATGATACCAAGTCTTACGACAACGGCACCGGCGTGATTCCCTCCTACCTGCTGACCCCCTCTGTGGTCACCAAGGCCAACATCCAGACCGAGCTCATCGACACCGGCTACTACACCATGGGCACCGACGGTTATCCCGTGGCCAAGAAGTAAGGCAGATCCTACATATTAAAAAAGCAAAAGGCAAGCGAAATAGAGCAAGCAAGCGCAACGGACAGAGGGCGGGGCAAAACGCCCCGCCCTCTGTCTTTGAAAAGAGAATGGAATGCCTTTTTAGAAAAGGTGCGGCAAAGCCGCAAAAAAGAGAATGTGAGAAAATGTGGAATGACCACGGTGAAAGGAGGGCGTCCACTTGACAGATTCGATTCTGGTGATGAAGAACATCACCAAAGAGTTTCCGGGCGTGAAGGCGCTGGACAATGTCAACCTGGAGGTGCGGCGGGGCGAGATCCACGCACTGGTGGGTGAAAACGGCGCCGGCAAATCCACGCTGATGAATGTACTCAGCGGAACCTATCCCTACGGCTCCTACGAGGGGCAGATCCTGTACGACGGACAGGAATGTCAGTTCAAGACCGTCCGGGACAGTGAAAAAATCGGTATCGTCATCATCCATCAGGAACTGGCGCTGATCCCGGAGCTCTCCATTGGGGAGAACATGTTCCTGGGCAACGAGCGAAAAGGGCGCCTTGGCATCGACTGGGATGAGACGTACGCACAGGCACAAAAACACATGGAGCAGGTGGGCCTGAAGGAACGGGCCACCACGCTCATTAAAGATATCGGCACAGGCAAGCAGCAACTGGTGGAGATCGCCAAGGCCCTGTCCAAAAACGTAAAGCTACTGATTTTGGATGAGCCCACCTCTTCTTTGAACGAAGAGGACTCCCGGATGCTGCTGGATCTGCTTTTGAGCTTTAAAAAGGAGGGCATGACCTCCATCATCATCTCCCACAAGCTTTCGGAGATCGCCTATGTGGCGGACAAGATCACAGTGCTGCGGGACGGCGCCACCATCGAGACCATGGACAACGCCGGCCACAACATCGATGAAAGCCGCATCATCCGGGGCATGGTGGGCCGGGAGCTGACAGACCGCTTTCCCAAGCGCCAGGCCTACGACGTGGGCGAGCCGGTGCTGGAGGTGGAGGACTGGTGTGTTCACCACCCGGTGTATACGGAAAAGGAAGTGGTGAGCCACGTTTCCTTCCATGTGAACCGGGGCGAGATCCTGGGCTTTTCTGGGCTGCAGGGCGCGGGACGCACAGAGCTGGCCCGGTCGCTCTTCGGCCGCAGCTACGGCGCGGGCATCTGCGGGACGCTGCGTATCAACGGCACGGAGCGGGCGCTGAAAAACGAGAGGGAAGCCATTGAGGCCGGCCTTGCCTACGTTACGGAGGACCGCAAGGACAACGGCCTGGTGCTCATCGACACCATCGCCCGGAACAACACCATGGCCCGCCTGGAAAAGGTGTGCAACAAGCGGGGCGTCATTGACATCGACAAGGAAAACCGCATTGCCGAGGAGTACAGGGAAAAACTGGGCACCAAGACCCCCACGGTGCAGCAGAATGTGGGCAACCTCTCCGGCGGCAACCAGCAAAAGGTGCTGCTGGCCAAGTGGATGTTCGCGGATCCCGATATTCTGATCCTGGATGAGCCCACCCGGGGCATCGACGTGGGCGCCAAATACGAAATTTATTGTATTATGAACGACCTCATTGCCCAGGGCAAATCCATCGTGATGATCTCATCGGAGATGCCGGAGCTGCTGGGCATGTGCGACAGGATCTATGTCATGAACGAAGGCCGTATGGTGGGCGAATTTTCCGCTCAGGAGGCCACGCAGGAGAAGATCATGTCCGCCATTTTGACCACCGGCGAAAAAGATGAGAACAAGGGAGTGCGATACGCATGAAAGAGTCCATTCAGAGATCCCCCGGCCTTTCCTCCGGCGTGAAAGCCAGCGCCCTGCTGAAAAAATACACCATGGTCATCGCGCTTGTGGTGGTCTTCGTCTTCTTCACGGCGCTGACCCACGGCAAGATGCTTTACGCGCAGAACGTTTCCAACCTGCTGCTGCAAAACGCCTATGTACTGGTGATGGGCTGCGGCATGCTTTTGTGTATCCTCACCGGCGGCAACGTGGACCTGAGCGTGGGCTCCACGCTGTGTCTCGTGGGCGCCATCGCATCGCAGCTGATGGCCAACACCTCCCTCAACGCGGTGCTGGTGATCCTCATCTGCCTCATCATCTCTATCGCCATCGGCGTGTGGCAGGGCTTCCTCATCGGCAACGTCCATATCCCGCCCTTCATCTGCACGCTGGCCGGTATGTTTTTGCTCCGCGGCCTTGGCCGTGTGGTGCTGGGCTCCAAGACGGTGAGCATTTCCAACAAAACGTTTTTGAACATCTTCACCTCTTACATCACGGTGCCAGGTCTTGATAAAGATACGCTGCACCTTTCGGCGCTGATCGTGGGCGTTATCGTGGCGGTGGGGCTGCTGGTCATTACGGCCACCAACCGGGCCAAGAAGGAAAAACGCGGCTACGCGCTGCCCTCCGCCGCCAGCGCGTTCGCCAAAATCATCGTCATCGACGCGCTCATCGTGGTCTACTCCTGGAAGCTGACCAACTACAAGGGCATCCCCGTGATGCTGCTGTGGGTGCTGGGCGTTTTGGTGCTGTATACGTTCATCACCTCAAAAACCGCCTTCGGCCGTTACTTCTACGCGGTGGGCGGCAACGAGAAGGCTACCAAGCTCTCCGGTATCGACACCCGGAAGGTGTACTTCGCGGCCTACTGCTCCATGTCCGTCCTGGCGGGCTTTTCCGGACTGCTGGTGGCGGCCCGTATCGGCTCGGTGAACGGCGATACCGGTATGTCCTATGAAATGGACGCCATCGGTGCATGCTTCATCGGCGGTGCGTCGGCTTACGGCGGTTCCGGTACCGTCCCCGGCATCGTGGTGGGCGCCATTTTGCTGGGCGTCATCAACCAGGGTATGTCCATCTACGGTCTGGACAACAACTGGCAGTATGTGGTCAAGGGCGCTGTGCTCTTGATCGCCGTGATCTTCGACGTGGTGTCCAACCACAAGACAGGCAAAGCGGGCTGATTTTTTAGGAGGTTTATTATGCTGTTTCTGGGAATCGATCTGGGCACCTCCGCGGTGAAGCTGCTGCTGATGGATGAAGCAGGGCGCATCGTAAAGGTGGTGTCCCGTGAATATCCGCTCTCGTTTCCCCACCCCGGCTGGTCCGAGCAGGACCCTGCCCACTGGTGGGAGGCGGTGGTCTCCGGCATCCGGGGCGTCACGGAGGGCGTGGATGCTTCGCAGGTGGCCGGTATCGGCTGCGGCGGGCAGATGCACGGTCTGGTGGTGCTGGACCGAGCTGACCGGGTGCTGCGTCCGGCCATTTTGTGGAACGACGGCCGCACGGCGGCGGAGACGGACTACCTCAACACGGTGGTGGGGAAGGAGACCCTTTCCCGGTATACGGCCAATATCGCCTTCGCGGGCTTTACGGCGCCCAAGCTACTGTGGATGAAAGCCCATGAACCGGATCTGTTTGCCCAGATCGACAAGATCATGTTGCCCAAGGATTACATCAATTACCGACTCACCGGTGTGCATTGCACGGATATGTCGGACGCCTCCGGTATGCTGCTGCTGGATGTGAAAAACCGGCGCTGGAGCCGGGAGATGCTGGACATCTGCTCCCTTGAAGAGCGGCAGCTGCCCCGGCTTTATGAGAGCTATGAGACGGTGGGGACGCTCCTGCCGTCGGTGAGTGCCCAACTGGGACTTCCCGCCGGGGTGCGGGTCTGTGCGGGAGCGGGGGACAACGCCGCCGCCGCTGTGGGCACCGCCACCGTGGGGGACGGCCGCTGCAACATCTCCCTTGGCACCTCCGGCACCATTTTTATCTCCAGCAAGACCTTCGGCGTGGACCCGAACAACGCACTCCACGCCTTTGCCCATGCCGACGGGAACTATCACCTGATGGGCTGTATGCTCTCGGCGGCGTCGTGCAACAAGTGGTGGATGGAGGATGTGCTAGGCACCTCAGATTTTGCCGCGGCGCAGAAAGCCATCACGGAAGAAAAGCTGGGGCGAAACCATGTGTATTTTCTCCCCTATCTCATGGGGGAGCGGTCGCCCCACAACGACCCGGCGGCCCGGGGCACGTTCATCGGCCTCACCATGGACACCGGCCGCGGCGACATGACCCAGGCCGTGCTGGAAGGTGTGGCCTTCGGTATGCGGGACTCCCTGGAGGTGGCCCGGTCGCTGGGCATTCCCATTACCTCCAGCAAGCTCTGCGGCGGCGGGGCCAAAAGCCCGCTGTGGCGCCGGATCTTTGCCAATGTGCTGCGTCTGCCGCTGGAAACGGTGGAGACGGAGGAGGGCCCCGGCTACGGCGGCGCCATTCTGGCGGCGGTGGCTTGCGGGGCATATCCATCGGTGGAAGCGGCGGCGGAGCGATTGGTGCGCGTCACGCATACCCAGTGGCCGGAGGAGGCCGCTGCGGCACGGTATGAAGAGCGGTATCAGCAGTTCCGGCAGATCTATCCCGCCGTGAAGTCGCTGTTCCCCCTTTTGCAGTGAGGTGACTATGAAAAACAACGTGACTTACGATACCGTCCGCAAGGGACAGGCGGAGCTCCACCTGACGCTGCGGGGCGTTGTGTCGGCGTATCTTTTGTATCTGGCGGTGAAGCTGGTGAAGGGCGCGGCTGAGAGCACCATGGCGCTCTGGACGGCGTGGCTGGTGGGCGGATTCTTTGTGGCGGCGGGCGTACTGTTCGGCGTCTATGCCTGGCGGAAATACCGCCGGGATCTGAAAGAGGCCCAGCTCCCGCCGGAGGAACAAAGTCAAACAGAGTAAAAGAAAGAGCGGGAGAATGTCATGAAGATCTATGAGGTGAGCGATCCCTTGTTTGCCGCCTACGGCAAGGTGCTGGCGGGGTACGATACACGGGAGCTTTGCCGGGCGCTGGAGGAGATCCCTCTGCCGGAGGGCATTGCCTACGAGCCGTCAGTACCGGCGCTGGAGCGGCTGCAAATTGCCAAAATACTGGCCCGCAACGCCTATGGCGGTATGCCCATTCAAATGGGCCATTGCAGCGGGCACAATACAAAGCTTAACTGTCTGGAATACCACCGGGACAGCGAGATCAACGCCGGCAGCCGGGACTTCATTTTGCTGCTGGCCCGTCTGGACGAGCTGGCGGCGGGACGGCTGGACACGGCCAGGGTGCGGGCTTTCCGCGTGCCGGCCGGTACGGTGGTGGAGGTCTATGCCACCACGCTGCACTACGCCCCCTGTTCCGCCGGAAAGGACGCGGGCTTCCGTGTGCTGGTGACGCTGCCAAAGGGCACCAACGGCCCCGCGCCGGAGATCGAACCGCTCAACGAAGAGGATAAGCGCCTCTGGGCGTGCAACAAATGGCTGCTGGCACACCGGGAGAGCGGCGAGGCCGGACAGGGCGCCTGCGTGGCGCTGGAGGGCGAGAACATTGATATTGCCGCGTTCGTTTGAGACAAAACGCGGAGAAATGAGGAAAACCATATGATAAGCAACGTTCCTGAGGTCAAACTGGGGATCATCGCAGTCTCCCGGGACTGCTTCATCGTGTCGCTCTCGGAGCGGCGGCGCACGGCGGTGGCGGAGACCTGCCGCCGTCTGGGCATCGACATATTTGAGTGCCCCACCACTGTGGAAAACGAGCGCGACGCCCAAAAGGCGGCGGCGGAGGTGAAGGCCGCCGGCTGCAACGCGCTGGTGGTCTTTCTGGGCAACTTCGGCCCAGAAACGCCGGAAACCCTGCTGGCCAGGTATTTTGACGGCCCGGTGATGTACGCCGCCGCCGCCGAGGAAAGCGGCAGGGATCTCATCGACGGCCGGGGCGACGCCTACTGCGGTATGCTCAACTGCTCTTACAATCTGGGAATGCGCCATCTCAAGGCATTTATTCCCGCCTACCCGGTGGGGACGGCAGAGGACGTGGCCCGGATGATCGCGGAGTTTGAGCCCGTCGCCCGGACGCTCATCGGCCTCTCTGGATTGAAGATCATCACCTTCGGGCCCCGGCCCCAGGACTTTTTCGCCTGCAACGCCCCCATCCGGGGACTGTACGAGCTGGGCGTGGAGGTGGAGGAAAACTCCGAGCTGGATCTGCTGGTGGCCTACAAGGCCCATGCGGACGACCCCCGCATCCCGGCCGTCTGCGCCGACATGGCCGCCGAAATGGGCGAGGGCTGCTATTATCCCGACGCCAGTGCCCGCATGGCGCAGCTGGAGCTGACGCTGCTGGACTGGGCCGAGGCCCACAAGGGAGCCCGGCAGTATGTAGCCTTTGCCGACAAGTGCTGGCCCGCCTTCCCGGAAGCCTTCGGGTTCGAGCCCTGCTACGTCAACTCCCGTCTGGTGAGCCGGGGCATCCCGGTGTCCTGCGAGGTGGATATTTACGGCGCTCTCTCCGAGTACATCGGCATGTGCGTCTCCGGCGACACGGTGACGCTGCTGGACATCAACAACTCCGTGCCCGCCGACCTCTATGAAGAGGACATCGCCGGCAAATTCCCCTATGCCCACACAGACACCTTCATGGGCTTCCACTGCGGCAACACCCCCAGCTGCAAGCTGTGCGCCGGCCGGGCGGTGAAGTATCAGCTGATCCAGCACCGCCTGCTGGAGCCCAAGGGCTCGGAGCCGGATTTCACCCGGGGCACGCTGGAAGGCGATATCGCCGCCTCCGACATCACATTCTACCGCCTGCAATGCGATTCCGAAGGCCAGCTGCGGGCCTATATTGCCCAGGGCGAGGTGCTGCCGGTGAAGACCCGCTCCTTCGGCGGCATCGGCGTATTCGCCATCCCGGAAATGGGACGGTTCTACCGCCATGTGCTCATCGAAAAACGCTATCCCCACCACGGCGCGGTGGCCTTCGGCCACTACGGCAAGACCCTCTTCGAGGTGCTGCGCCTGCTGGGCGTGGAGGATATCGCCTATAACCAGCCCAGATCCCTGCCCTACCCCACGGAGAATCCTTTCGCCTGAGGCGGAGGGGAAAAGGAGGCGCGCCATGACGTGTTTGGCGGATGTGCAAAAACTCTATAAGACCTATTTGGCCCGGACAAAAGAACTGACAGCCCGCCGCAGACCCGGCGACGGCCTGCTGGGTTTCGGCCCGGGGCCGGATCAGGACCCCTGCCACGACGCCTTTTCCCAGGCGCTGAAAGCGTGCCTGGCGGAGGAGATACCCTCCTCCGGGGAAACAGCCGCCATTTTGCACTATATCTATGAAGAGCCCTTTTGCCATGAACACGACCAGCTGGCCTACTGGATGCTGCTGGCCGTACACGGTCTCACCGTGCCGCGCGTTAAAGCGCTCACCGCCGCGGATGCCGCCGCGCTTTGGACGTGGTATCGCAAGGCCTACCCGCCCGCCAAACGCCTGCCGGCGCAAAAGCAGGTGCTTCGGGCGCTGAAAGAGCGGGGAGATCACTGATTTGCTGCTTTCTCCATTTTCCATTCTCTTTACAGCAGGA
>Ga0183100_1000757_pt1 | contig 21109 bp, 11 predicted proteins | sample Biomet2_FD_127789 | JGI IMG/M metagenome (GOLD analysis project Ga0183100, IMG submission 127789) | Microbial communities from bioreactor (seeded with anoxic lake sediment) at LBNL, California, USA - Biofuel metagenome 2 | ecosystem: Engineered > Bioreactor > Anaerobic > Unclassified ...
AAATGTACTTTCTTACGATAAGGTATTCGGAGAGCACCACATTCAGTTAATGGCTGGACAATCAGCGAAAAAAACAACCGGCCGTAATCTCGGTGGCAGCAACAAATACATGATTGAAGAAGATGGCGACAAAGCAAATCTGGACTTTACGACAGGAACTTCATCAAATGGAGATCAATCAGTTTATGGTTCAGCATACAGCCCACATACTTTAGCTTCTTTATTTGGACGAATCAGTTATGATTTCGCTGAAAAATATATGTTACAGCTAACAGTACGTAGAGATGGTTCTTCAAACTTTGGTCCGGGAAATAGATATGCAACATTCCCTTCTGTTTCTTTAGGATGGAAAATTACAAATGAAAAATTCATGGAAAAACGTCCAGAATGGCTTAATTCAATGAAATTACGTGCATCGTGGGGTAAAAATGGTAATGAAAGTATTGGTCAATTCAAGTATGTAGCATTGACTTCAACCGGTAATAACTATATTTTTGGAAAAGGTGATGGTACTCTGTATAATGGAACAAAGCCTAGCGGATTAGCTAATTCAAATTTAAAATGGGAAGAATCTGAGCAAACGGACTTTGGTCTGGACTTTGGACTTTTAAACAATTCTCTGGAATTTACTGCCGACTATTTTGAAAAGAAAACAAACGGCATGTTGATGACAATGCCTATACCTTCATACGTTGGAGAAGCAAAACCAACAGGCAATGTCGGCGATATGAAAAACTGGGGTATTGAATTTGACGCAAGTTACCGTTTTAATGTTTCTGATGCTAAATTCAAAATCAGTGCTAATGCTTCTTATCTGAAAAATAAACTGATCAAACTTGGTAATGACGTGGGTTATAGTAATCTTGATAACCTACAAAATGTAGGTACTATTTCAAGAGCAGAAAATGGATACCCATTTCCATTCTTCTACGGATATAAAACAGCTGGAATTTTCCAGAACTGGGCGGAGATAAAATCTTACATTAACCAAAACGGAGCTTTAATCCAGCCAAATGCAGTTCCTGGAGATGTTAGATTTGTAGATCTTGATGGTAATGGCTCAATCAATGATGGAGACCGTACAAAAATTGGTAAGGGAATGCCCGACTGGATATATGGCGCTACTTTCAATGTAGCATGGAAGGGTTTTGATTTCAGTGTGATGTTACAAGGTACGATAGGTAATGATATATATGACGCAACAAGGCGTACAGACCTTTCTTATATTAATCTTCCGGCATATATGCTAGGTCGTTGGACTGGAGAAGGTACTTCTAACAAAATACCTCGATTTACTTTTACTGATAGTAATAACAATTGGTTATCTTCTGATTTATACGTAAAAGATGGCTCTTACATGAGAGTTAAAAACGTAACTTTAGGATATTCACTTCCTACAGACTGGGTAAAGAAAGCATTACTTACCAATCTTCGTTTATTTGTAACAGCCGAAAACCTTTTGACATTTACAAAATATGAAGGATTTGATCCTGAAATTTCTTCAGGTGGCACTTCATTAGGTATTGATAGAGGTGTATATCCTCAGGCTAGAACAATCAGTTTTGGTGTAAATGTATCATTCTAATAAAAACTCAAACAGTATGAAAAAAATTATAATATCTTTTGGACTGATTTCATCCCTGTTCATTAGTTCCTGCAAGGAAAGTTTTCTGGATGTAGAATCAGCATCTTCATTATACGTAAACGAATATTATACTACTGAAAGCCGAATATTTGAACCATTAGTTGCTGCATACGACCCTTTGAAGTGGGTCGACTATGCGTGGGGGCAATATGGACAGATTGGATTTGCATCAGATGTAATGGGTGATGATGTTTATGTTGGAGGTAGTGATGCAAACGACTGTATTTATCTTCATAGAATGGCTAACTATAGTGCTCTGCCAACATCTGTTACAAGCGATTTATGGACTATATTTTATTCCGGAATCAACAGATCGAATGTAATGCTTGAAAACATTGATAATGTAAAAGATATTTCGGCTGCAAATAAATCACTTTACATAGCAGAAGCCAAGGTTTTACGCACCTATTATTATTCATGGCTCTGGAAGCTTTGGGGAAATATTCCCTATTACGACAAGAATCTTCAGTTTCCATATACAGCACCTCAGTTAAAAGCTGATGATGTTTATAAAAACATGGTCACAACTCTTGAAGATGCTATTGCTAATGGAGGACTCCCAATGAAACAAACTGATCAATGGTGTGGCAGGGTAACTAAAGCTATGGCATATATGCTTTATTCTGAAATAGTAATGTATCAGAAAGATGAATCTCGCTATCCTACAGCCTTAGGATATATGAAGGAAATAATAAACTCAGGTAAATACAAATTAACTGAAGATTTTGCCTCAATCTGGGAAAAAAGCGGAGAATGGAATGATGAATCTATTTTTGAAATTAACTACACTAGCACAAACGGCGTTCGTAGCTGGAGTAATGCAATTGCAACTGGTGGTACTGTTTATCCAAAACTAATTGGTATAAACGGACTGACAGGAGGTTCAACATATACAGGTGGATGGGGATTTGAACCTGTCCGGGCAGAAGCATACCAAATGTATGAAAATAACGATCAGCGACGTGATGGAGGTATATTGAATTTTTCTAAATATGCAGCAGAAACAGGAGCAACTTATTCACCTAGATACGAAGATACAGGTTTCTTTTTAAGAAAATATATTGCAAGGACTAATGGTAATGCAGGCTATTCTGCTGACGCAGACTTGAATTATGATAATAATTTCCGTATTTACAGATATGCCGAAACATTATTAGATGCTGCTGAGCTGGCTTTTAGAACAGGAGATACTTCCAATGCACAAAAATATCTGGATCAAATAAGAACTAGAGCTGGAGTAGAAAGTATAACTGCTACACTGGATAATATAATTCAGGAACGTCATTTGGAGTTTGTTGGTGAAGGAAAACGCTACTGGGACTTGATTCGTACAGGCAAAGCTGCTACAACTTTGGTTCCGAATAAATACAGAACAGTAACTTGGTCTGAATCTAAAAAATATTTGCCTATTCCGCAAAATGAAATTGACTCAGACAACAACTTGACACAAAACCCATATTGATGTGTTTTACAACTTTAAAATCAATAAAAAGATGAAAAATATAATTTCTAAATCAGTCATAGCTATTCTGCTTTTATTGGGATTTATAGCTTGTTCTCCTGAAAAGTTTGAATCGCCGGTTCAATCGGGGGTTCCTCAGGCATCAGATTTAAATATAACTATAAGTGTTAATGACACTAACAACGTTGTAACTTTCCATTGCGATAATACAAAATGTGTTCCGATATGGATATTCAGTGATGGCAAACTTTATGCACAAAACGATTATCAGGCTACTTACAAAAAAGCAGGAACATATTCTGTTGAAGTGAAAGCTTTTAATAATGACGGCATATCAGACGGTTCTGTAGTAAAGACTTTTGTTGTTACCAAGAATTATATGTCTCCGCAGGAAAAAGCTTATGTAAAAGCTCTTACAGGAAGCGGCACCAAAACATGGGTGTGGGATTCAGGTACTGACGGACATTTTGGATGTGGTGAACCTGGAGGAACAGGACTTAATTGGTGGTCGTGCGGAGCAAATGGCAAAAAAGGAACCGGATTGTATGATGATCAGATTACATTTACTTCTGATGGAGGATATACATATAGCCCGGGAGCAGATGGACTTTTATACGTAAACGCTGGTTCTGGTTACAAGCCTGAATATTTATTTACTGCAGGAGTTGATTATGATGTACCAAGTACGAGCGTTACAGCAACTTATTCACTTGCACAAACAGGTAATAGCTACTATATAACATTACCTGTAGGTACTATGATGTCATACATACCAAATGCTGCTGCCCTAACCAATCCAAATTACAGAATTTTATCACTTACAGATAACTTACTGGAATTAGTTGTTGATAATGGCAGTATAGCATGGCATTACAGATTTATACCTAAAAACTAAGTAATAATTCAGCTTTATTTTCCGGGAACCAGAATATTGTAGTTCCCGGAAAGTAAGCGATATTTTAATAATCTGGTATTAGTTAAACAGAAGAATATGTTAAATAAAAATCTTATAGTATCAATAATTGTTATCCTTTGCAGCTGTAATACAAATGGCAATGATATAGAGGCAAAAAAGTTCTCTGTTGAAATATCTCCTGCAGAACTAAATGTCAGTTACAAAGCCTCAACTCAGACTCTCACGATAACAGCAAATTCAGATTGGGCTGTTTATTCTGATTCAGCCTGGTGCACTGTATCTCCAAGTGGAGGAATTGAAGGAACATCTACTGTTACGGTAAAAATAGGAGATAACACAAATGAAAAATCAAGAAGCACCAATTTGGTTTTTAAATCGGGAACAACCAGGCAAACATATGTAATCACTCAGAATTATTATGTAAAGGAAGTCACTTTTACAGATGATAATTTCAAAAAATACTGTATAAAAACATTTGATAGCAATGGAGATGGGCTTTTAAGCACTTCGGAAGTGGCTAAAGTAACAGACTTAAATGTTTCTGGACTAGGCATTAAAACTATGGATGGTTTAGAAAGCTTTACTGGATTACATTCATTGAACTGCAGTAAAAACCAGATCTCAGTTTTAAATATATCTGCTTTAAATTATCTTACTAGTATAGATTGTTCCTCAAATGAACTTGCAAGTCTTGATATACAATCAAATTATGATTTAACAAATCTCGACTGCACCAACAATGCATCTTTAAAAACTATAAATGTGTGGGCAGGCTTTACTGAAACCTCTTCTTTTAGAAAACCCGATAATGCACAATATGTAATGCCTGATATTTCGGGGTTGAATGGTTATACACTGGTTTGGCACGATGAATTTAATGATGCTCATTTACAATCTGGAAAAGCTGCTTTACCAAACACTTCACGATGGTGGTATGAAACCGGTAATGGAGGATGGGGCAACAATGAAATACAAAATTATATTTCGGCTGTTAGCGGTACAGATTCAACCGCCTTTATTTCGAATGGTAGTTTAAAGATAAAAGCTATGAAATCAGGATCACAAGTGTTGTCAGCCCGCATGAATACAACTGAGAGTTGGACATACGGCTACTTTGAAGCAAGATTAAAACTACCCAAAGGAAAAGGCACATGGCCGGCATTCTGGATGATGCCTAAAAATTTCAAGGCATGGCCTGACGACGGAGAAATTGATATCATGGAGGAAGTTGGTTATAATCCGGGATGGGTTAGTTCTTCCATTCACTGCAAAGCATATTATCATTCTATCGGCACACAAAAGACAGCCACAAAATACATATCTACAGCTGAAAGCGAATACCATGTTTATGGTTTGGAATGGACCGCTGACTATATTAAAGGTTATGTAGATGGTGTGAATTATTTTGAATTCAAAAATGACGGAACAGGGAATTATAATACCTGGCCATTTTACAACCCATTCTATCTTAAGCTTAATTTGGCCTGGGGAGGCGATTGGGGCGGTTCACAAGGAGTAGATGAAAGTAAATTACCAGCTACTTATGAGATTGATTATGTCCGGGTGTTCCAAAAAAATAAGAATCAGAAAAGCTATAATCTGAAGTCCGCAATTTATTTAATAAATTAGTTATGAAGAAAGTAACATCATTACTTGTTTTATCGTTCTTGGTTTCACTTGCAAGTTGCAAAGCTGCAAAAGAGATTAGAAATGAACAAATAGAAAAGAAAATAGAATCATTAATATCAAAAATGACTCTGGAAGAAAAGATTGGTCAAATGAACCAAATCAGTTCATATGGTAATCTTGAAGAGATGAGCCGCTTGATAAAAAAAGGAGAAGTTGGATCTATACTCAATGAAATAGATCCGGTACGGGTAAACGCTTTACAGCGGTTGGCTATGGAAGAATCCAGATTAGGCATTCCATTATTAATTGCACGTGATGTAATTCACGGATTTAAAACAATTATGCCTATACCATTGGGACAAGCTGCGACTTTCAATCCCCAAGTAGTGGAACAGGGAGCCAGAGTAGCTGCTATAGAAGCATCATCTGTTGGCATAAGATGGACTTTTGCTCCGATGATTGATATTTCTCGTGATGCTCGCTGGGGAAGAATTGCTGAAGGTTGTGGAGAAGATCCTTATCTTACATCTTTAATAGGTGGTGCAATGATTAAGGGATTTCAAGGAAATTCACTAAATGAGCCTACATCTATTCTGGCATGTGCAAAACATTTTGTGGGATACGGAGCTGCTGAAGGAGGGCGTGACTATAATTCCACTCATATAACAGAACGTGAACTGCGGAACATTTATCTTCCTCCTTTTGAGTATGCCACAAAACTAGGAGCAGCAACTTTCATGACTTCTTTTAATGACAATGACGGAGTTCCTTCTTCTGGAAATTCATTCATTCTGAAAACTGTTTTAAGAAATGAATGGGGATTTGATGGTTTTGTTGTTTCAGACTGGGCATCAATAAAGGAAATGATTAGTCATGGTTTTTGTCAGGATGATAAGGAAGCAGCAATGAAAGCGGTAAATGCCGGTGTAGATATGGAAATGGTAAGCTATACATATGTTAATAACCTCAAAGAGCTGATTAAGGAAAATAAAGTGTCGGAAAAGACTATTGATGATGCAGTTCGCAATATATTGCGAATAAAGTTTCGTCTTGGGCTCTTTGATAATCCTTATATTAACGAAAAAGCACCATCGGCATTTTATACTCCCAAAAATCTGGCAGTTGCAAAAGAAGCTGCAACTCAGTCTGTTATTCTTTTAAAAAATGATAATAATACATTGCCTATAAAGTCGGATGTGAAAACAATAGCAATTATCGGTCCGATGGCTGATGCTCCTTACGAACAAATGGGAACATGGACCTTCGACGGAGAAAAAGCGAAAACTCAGACACCTCTTCAAGCTCTAAAGCAGCTTTACGGCAATAAAGTGAATTTCATTTATGAACCAGGGCTAGCATATACGAGAGATAAAAACAGCAGTAATATTAGCAAAGCGGTAAATATAGCTAATAATGCAGATATAATACTGGCTTTTGTTGGTGAGGAAGCTATCCTATCTGGAGAAGCTCATAGCCTGGCCGACTTACATCTTAAAGGAGCTCAAACAGAACTAATTGAAGCATTGGCTAAAACAGGAAAACCACTTGTTACTGTTGTAATGGCTGGAAGGCCTCTTACTATTGGCAAAGAGCTAAAACTTTCAAATTCTGTGCTTTACTCTTTTCATCCGGGAACAATGGGTGGCCCTGCTATTGCAGACCTTCTTTTCGGAAAATCGGTACCAAGTGGTAAAACACCGGTAACTTTTCCAAAAGAAGTTGGACAGATACCTCTTTATTATAACCATAATAATACAGGACGTCCTGCAACAAAGCATGAAACACTACTCGAGAACATTCCTGTAGAAGCAGGTCAGACATCTCTAGGTTGTACATCTTTTTATCTTGATGCAGGATTTGATCCGCTCATTCCCTTTGGATACGGACTATCTTATACAACATTTGAATACTCGGATTTAAAGCTATCATCAAAAGAATACACAGCTAAGGATGATATTAATGTAAACTTCACCTTAAAGAATACAGGAAAATATGAAGGAACAGAGGTTGCACAACTTTATGTTCGTGATAATGTAGGGTCTGTAACACGACCGGTAAAAGAACTTAAACGTTTCACACGGGTAACATTAAAGCCGGGAGAAAGCAAAAACGTATCTTTTACACTTCCGGTAAGCGAACTTGCATTTTGGAATATTGATATGAAGAAAGTTGTAGAACCCGGAGATTTTACTCTTTGGGTAGGAACTAACAGTGAAAATGGTATTACTCAAAGTTTCATAGTTAAGAAATAATTAATTCTTCAAAATTAAATTGCCATTAAAGAAAAAGCCGGAAGCAATCTAACTTCCGGCTTTTTACGTCTACATAAAACAACGTTTACTTACTTAACAATTTATTCAATAGATGGTCAAGATCTTCACCAAACAAATTTCGTGCAACAATAGTTCCTTTTGAATCAACAAGAACATTAGATGGAATAACTCTTATACCATACTTTGTTACAGGATCACTCTGCCAGAACTTAAGTTCTGAAATCTGCGTCCAGTCAAGATGATCATCGGCTATCGCTTTCACCCACTTATCTTTTGATTTATCCAAAGAAATGGCTAAAATATCAAATCCTTTGTCTTTATATTTCTGGAATACTTTTACTATTCCTGGATTTTCCTGACGACAACCAGGACACCAGGATGCCCAGAAATCAACAAGCAGATATCCTTTTCCCAAACGATTAGAGAGACTTACAGTTGTACCATCAGGCGTTTTTCCTGAAAATTCAGGAGCTTGTTTACCAACAGCCACTTTATCCCAGATTTTAATAAGGTTATAAAGCACCTTTACATAATTACTATTCTGCAGGGCAGGAGAAAGTAATTTTATATTTGACTGTATCTGTGCCGGAGTCAATCTATAAGAATAATCACGATACAACGCATAAGCAGCTACAATAGAAGATGGATGTTGCTTAATAAACTCGTCTATCTTTACATCATCCTGCTTCTTGTATTCTACAAATAATGCATGAGGTATGGAACCTTTAATTTGGGTATTTCTGTACTGATTAACTGAATCAAGCTTTACTGTTATCTGATTTTTATCAAGAAACAGCATGTAAGGACTATCTTTTGTTCCTAATGAAATACCATATATTTCAGGTAACACAGCTTTGGTTGAGAAAGAAAATGCGCCGTTCTGTATCCGGGCTGAATCAACCACTGTATAGTATTTATCTATAAATTTATGTAGGTAAACTTTTCCCGTTGATACACCAGCGGTAGTTCCACTAAGATGCAACGTACTCTTTTCCTGCGCATGTACGAAAGTAAAAGCAAGTGCTGCTACTACCAATGCTAAAATTCTTCTTTTCATAAGTTATAAGTCGTTTTATAATAATCTGTTAAATACTGATCTATCCAGTCATCCAGTTTCTTCAGTTCATCCGGTTTAATTCCATCTCTTCTCCACTTACTGATGTATTTCTGTGATTCAGCTATAACCTGATTTTCGGCTGGATCAAGAGTCTGAAGAATACCTTTCTGATCTTTTGAAATTAACGCCGCTAAATTAAGATAATCCTCGCCTTCTCCACGATCTATCGGAAATAATTTTTGTTTTAATTTGCCGGCCCACTCAAAAAGCGGTGCTGATGTTGCTCCTTCCGAAGTTACAATTTTAGGTAAATACCCTTTGCTATTTACCAAAAGTGGAACAGCTACAGAAGTCAGAGGACAGCCCACTACCGACCAAAGAACAGTTTGCGAAGCCGGTTCTTTATCCCTCACTCCCTGAAATACAAGAACAGAAGTGGTGAGGTAACGTGGAATATAATCGCGGAAAGGAACCAAAACAGCTTTATTTCCATCTGATGGTATATTATTATTCAAATCAACTCCTGTAAGTCCATGTTTCAAACTGCGGGATACGTTTTTCAGAATAAACTGAAACGAAATATCTTTTTTCAATGAGGCCTGATAAAAAAGTTCGGATGCTACTTCAAAGCGTGCAAGTCCTTTATCGCGGGTACGATCTCCGGAAAAAGAAAAATTCGTGCGTATTATATATCCGAAAGGTGCTATGCCTTTATCATTAGCATCATATTTCACATAATCCTTATCACTGGTTTCATAATATGCTGCTCCACCATGTGCATCGATTACCCCGAAATTGGAACTGGCACGGATAGGGCGTGGCAAACTGTCGAGCAAATGTTCAAAATCGGCCAAAGATGCACAAGTCTGCAAGGCCAGCTTCATAATATAGCCGTCGAGTCCTTTTTCATCTCCATCCAAACCTGAATTGAGATTATAGGATGCTGAATTTATTATGGCAAATCCTGCGCTGTTGTGTCCTCCGAAGACTCCTTTCTCACCGGAATCACGAGTGCTGACTACAGCTATATAAGGATATCTGCCATCAGTAAAGGACTGAAATTTATTATTAGGATCGTGAGTATCACGCTGTTTGAACAATAGTGGTCGACCATCGGCAGTAAACTTACCCGATATTACTGCTGTAGTGCAAGCTTCTGCCTGCAGGATACCTACAGACAGAAGCAATATAATTATAAACAACTTCTTCATAATTACTATAATGCTTTATTGGTATTTGTTTCTGAATCCGGAAGTGGAAATATATAGTTTTCAGCTGAAGGTAATACTTGTGAGGCCTGTAAGCTACTACTTCCTTTAGCCGGAATAGTTAATAAATCGCGTAACAAATCGTTTGATCGGAAACCTTCACCTAAAAGTTCTATTCTTCTCTCCAGACGAATGGTTTCAAGTAAGGCTGTTGCTGTGCTTTCCGAACCAGCCGGGAACACAAAGCTTGCATCCGAACGGTGGTGTACAGCCTCTAGTAAGCTTATGGCCAAAGTACTGTTTCCTGTTCTTAAAGCAGCCTCAGCATAATTAAGTAATACTTCCGAGTAACGAATTACCGGTATGTAATCAATATACGGAGACACCTTTGCATATTTTTTCAGATAGTATTTTCCTGATTTAAGTTCTATCAGGTTACGGCGTGCATCACTTGCTCCCCATAAAGCAGAACCTAAAATTCCTGATGGGTTGAGGTTATACTCTCTGTTGGCATAATAGATATATGCAATGGATGATTGTCCGCTATATGAATCAGATGCAGTAGCCGGCATTGAAAGAATTGACTCAGTAGTAATGAAATTAGAACCGAATAGAGTTGTTATATCACTCTGCAAGACATGTTTCACTCCTGATGTAGCAGAAAAAGGAGCCACTGTCTGTGGAACAATTTTCTTTGCTTCTGTTATCACGTTCTGGAAATCACCTTTATTGAGGTAAACCCTTGTTTTCAATGCAATGGCTGTATTTTTGTGCGCTCTTGTTGTATTCAGTGCTGAAGTAGAATAAGAATCAGGCAAATTGCTTTCTGCATAATCCAGATCTTCAAGTATCTGCTTATATACTTCTTTCACTGTGCTACGAGCCAGGTCATTATTTGCAGAAGTTGTTTCTGCCTGTAAGCGTAAAGGCAGTCCTTTTGAAGCTCCATCATTTTCTGTATAAGGACGGGCATAGATTGTAACAAGGGTAAAATAAGAGAGTGCTCTTACAAATTTAGCCTCGGCAATATATTGTGCTTTCAGATCATCACTTATCACTCCTGTGCTTTCAGCCAGACCATTGATTATAATATTTGCATCATTGATTGTAGCATAAGCCTGTTTCCATGTATCGTTTACATCATTCGAGCCGGATGTATATGAGTTACTCCAGCTTTCATAAGCTGTGTATGAATTTCCTGTTATGTTGATAAAATCCTCTCCGCGTACATCAAGGTAAAGATGTATTCTTCCACCATACAGACTTCCGCCTTTTAAAGCTTTATACATACCGTTGACCAAACCTTCAATACGTGCCGGAGTTTCAAAAATATTTTTTGCATTCAAAGAAGTGGCCGATTCCGTATTCAGTTCACTGTTGCACCCTGTGGCAGTAAGTGCTAAAGCCAGAATTATTCCGAGGAAAGCAGATTTATTATTTATGTTATTTATAAATCGAATCATAATTTACTGTTTTTGTGATGTTATTAAAATCCTAAATTAACTCCCAGAGTAAATGTCCGCCCACGTCCCAGAGAGTTTCTTTCTACTCCCGGAGTGATATTTGAATTTCCGTTGACTGACGATTCCGGATCTGTACCTGTATAACCGGTAATCAGGAAGGCATTACTAACCTGAGCATAGATTTTTGCAGAACTTAAACTTATCTTGCTTAAAAGATTTGCAGGAATTCTGTATGCCAGCAATACATTTTGAAGTCTGAGGAAATCAGCCTTTTCAGCATTTGCAGAAATAGGGAATGATGTTCCGTTGGAAATTATATCATTGTAAACCAGGCGAGGGATATCAGTAACCTGCCCCGGTGTAGTCCAGCGATCAAGTATTCCTGTATAGTTATTATAGTAAGTCTGGTCACGCAATGTGGCTTTGGTACCATTCATCACATAGTTTCCTCCTGCATAAGTAAAGTTAAGAGTAAGATCCCAGTTCTTGTATTTCAGGTTGCTCACTAAACCACCATACCATTTAGGAAGAGCACTACCAAGCACATAATAATCAGACACTCCAATAGCCGAAGCTTTTGAACCATCAAGATATGTCCAGTTGCTCTCTCCTGTTGCTACAACAGCACTGTATTGCACTTTTTCACCTTTGGCATTGATAAAGATTCTTCGACCGTTTTCAGGATTCACACCGTCTGTTTTTGCTCCGAAAAGACTACCCACAGAATAACCTACACGAGTTACGTTGTTTGCATTGGCAGAAGTATGAGTATAACCAATAATATCTGCATTGTTACCAGCAAGCTGTGTTACTTCATTCTTTATCCCCGTAAAGTTAAGCGAAACATCCCATGAAAATTGTTTCTTCTGAATCAAAGAAGCATTCAGAGTTAGTTCCACTCCCCTATTATACATAGATCCTACATTGGTAAGAATTGAGTTACCGGGAATACCTTTTGAAGGTGATTGTGGTGTATCAAGAATCAATCCGTTGACATTATTATTAAAATATGCAACTTCAACAGACAAACGTTTTTTCAGCAGTTCAGCATTAATGCCAATATTTGTCTGATCACTTGTTTCCCAGCTTAATTCAGGATTTCCTGACTGACTGATTGCCCATGTTGATGCAGTTCCATAAAGAGAAGAAGAGAACAAATCGTAAGAGCCATAATCATTTGTTAGATTACCATTACCCACACGTCCCCAACTGGCATTTAGTTTCAGTTCATCAAACACGCGTCCCAAAGCAGATCTCTTAAAGAATTTTTCCTGAGAAATAACCCATCCTCCGGATATACCGCCAAAATTTCCATATTTATGACCTGCAGCCAAAGCAGAATTACCATCACGTCTGAAATTCAAAGTGAAAAGATACTTACCGGCAAAGTCATAACTCAAACGAGAGAAATAAGAGAAGAAAGCACGTTCGCCCAAAGAATTATTAGATGCAGAATAATTTGTCCACCCTCCCTGATAGTTTTCAAAGAAATCATCAGAAGCTTTTGAAGCATTAACTCCCCACACGTTTGTCTTATACTTCTGCAGATCTGTTCCTAACAAGACTGAAACGTGATGCTTATTGGCAAAAAGCTGATCATAATTAAGTGTATTTGTAAAATTCTGATTATCTCTCAGTGCTGAAACATTAGTTACCGAACCACCATCCGCATAACCAGAAGAACCAATCTTTGGACTAAGATAAGTTACTGTTTCTGTTTTCAGACGATCCAAAGAATAGGATGTATTAAACTCAAGATGCTTGAGTAATTTTACATTGGCACTGATGCCACCTATAAAGCGATCATTATCAGATGTACTGCGACTATATTCAAACAAAGCCAAAGGATTATACAATGCAGAAGAGACAAGATTATTACCATTACCCATCTTTCCTGTGCTGCTCAGGTTATAACTTCCATCAGCATTATAAGGGCTCACATTTGGAGATGTTGCAATAGCCATACGCGCCGCACCGATAAGGAATTGTGATGAACCGGGTAATGAACCTGAACTATACGCTCTGTTATAGCTGGTATTGTATGAACCATTACCTTTAATCTTTAACCATTTATTTACTTCATGATCTATATTGAAACGAATCCCTTTACGTTCAAAGTCGTTATTCACAAGGAAACCTTCCTGATTTGAATAATTGGCCGAAAAATAATAATTTGTCTTTTCTGTTCCTCCCGATAAAGTTACAACATGATTGTGTGACACAGCAGTGCGATAGATATAATCATACCAGTTTGTATCAACAAGTGATCCATCTGCATTGTACGAAGGGAAAAACAATTTTGAACTTACATTATCATTGTTTGCATTACCGCTCAATATTTTTGAATTAAGCACTGCTTCGTTTTTAATATCTATATATTGCTGAGCATTGAGTAGCTTTGGCAGGCGGGTAGCATTTGTAACACCTACCCATCCTTCATAAGTAGTCTTCAACCTACCAGCCTTTCCTCTTTTGGTAGTAATCAATAACACACCGGCTGCTGCGCGTGAGCCATAGATAGAGGTCGATGCTGCATCTTTTAGTACATCAATTGATTCAATGTCCGAAGGATTTATATCCGATAAAGGATTATTAGGCACATCTGTTGTAGTAGATATATTACCTGTACTTACAGGAATACCATCAATAACGACTAATGGATATGAACTTAACGAAATAGAGTTTACACCACGAATTCTGATAACCGGTGGATTATTAAGCAATCCGTTAGGTTCAGCAATACTAACCCCGGCTGCCCTTCCTGATAACGCCTGATCAAAGCTCTGAACCGGCAATTCTTTTATCACATCGCCATTGACACGGGCTGCTGCGCCCGAAAATTCTTTCTTTGACTGCGTGCCGTAACCTACAACAACTACTTCATTAAGCCGATTAAGGTCTTCAGTCAATGTAGCATAAACCGGTTCTTCCGTATCATACACATCAATCTCCTGAGTGCGATATCCAACCAGACTGATAGACAAGGTTAACGGCAACTTTTTAGAAGTTTTTATTTCAAACTCTCCTTTTACATCAGTTGAAACTCCTTTTGTTGTTGACTTTATAAGCACAATAGCACCTATAATGGGCTCCTTGGTACGTTCATCAACCACATGTCCTTTTATAACTGTCTGTGCATTAATTAAACCCGAAGAAGTAAATAAGAGAAGCGCGATAAGTGAGAGTATAGTTCTCCCTTTCGGGAATGTAAATCTATTCCCGACTCTAAAAAATATATTTATCATAAGTTATTGCTTTATTAAGGAATTATTTCGTTTTCACAGATGAGAGGTAATGACTATTTTCTATCTGTTTTTTCTGTGATGCCAGTACATCTGCAGTTGGCTTCAGGAAGCCATAGTTATGATTGTGGATTAATCCGTTATCCAATACCCAGCTTATAAAGTTTCTGACCTCGGGATTTGCATCCTTTGAATAAAGAAATCCAAAATCCTGCACCGGAATAATATCTACCGTTTGATTTTCAAGTAATTCGATAACCTGATCAATATTCTCTGAAGCAAGAACCTTGCGTTGTTCTTTCTTCACATCAAGCGGAAGCAATGCTATGTTTTCTTTCAATTTGCGGGAATTTGTATCATAAATATAGTTCAGACTATTGAAAGTAATGCCTGTCTGATCTTTCTCAACCGCATTAACCAGAAACTGATCGTCTCCGGAAATCTTTCGTCCTTTTATATCGGCTATTTTATGACCGAAATATGCAGCAAAAGTTATTGTTGCCGATGATTTTCCATTCCCTGAATAAACAGTCAATTTGTTTGCTGTCTTCGAATCTTTCTGATCGTCGGCATAAACATCCTCTCTGAAAAACAGCTCTTTCAGCTTTCTCTTGTTCAGATTCTTTTTGCTTAACTCTGTCAGAGAAGAACTGTTTCTTCCGGCAATAGGAAGAAGAGCGTATCTGCCCACGTAAGTAACTTGCCTGCCTACCTGCAATGAATCATTATATGTAAGTACACTCAGATCGACAGAACTATCATCTGCATTCTTATCTGCCCATACTATCTTTACACCGGGATTCTGTTTCTCATATTCATTGATCCACTTTTGCACCAAAGGAGTGGTAAATCTGGAACCTTTAATATAAATTTCGGAAGTATTCTTCTGCGCGTGCAAGTGTGCTGTAGCTATTAAAGCTATTATTAATAATTGTATCCTGAAATTCTTCATACCCTAAAAATTTTAAACCGTAAAACACTTAACTATTCAATCATACGTCAAAAATCACTTGCAACATCGCATACCCATGACTAGAGGGATAATTTCGTTTTTTCTAATCAAATACTTCATAACTTTTTGTTTTTATTTTGATTCTGCAAAGGTATTTTAAGTTGATTTAAGGGGCAATACCACAGATATGGCATATTTCAAGATTATATATAGCCAATGTTTGGTATATAAATAAAAATAAGGTAGCATCCATTTCAAACAATGGACACTACCTTCCCTAATAAACAAGAACTTTATGAGAGTGAATTCTTGATCCAGTTATTCCAAGTCACCAATTCTGGTATATGTTTCTTCTAATATAAAATCTCCATAAGTTGGATGTTTGAATGAAGTCTTATGATAGAACGTTAGATTATCTATATCATAATGACTTTCCAATACCGTGATGCTATTTATGTTTGCACTGGTTGTACTAAACCCTATTGTACCATCTGCATTGAATTTGTAATCTGTTGAACTTCCAAATAAATCACCAACGCCACTTCCTCGAATAATTCCAGGCCCTTGTGTCTTTAGCTGTGTTTCAATTGTTTCCGGATAATATTGGGCATAGCTGCCTAATGTAGAACCTGAAAAATCCCAATTGATAGTCACCCTATACTTACCCTCCCAAGGACTTTTCACTGGTAAACTATAAATACCGGTTGAATAATTACCACTTATTGTTCCGGCAGTTGTACTTGCAACTTTAACACCTAAAGCATACGATTTAGTTAAATCGAACAGTTTTGGCTTCAGCTTTATTGTGTAAGTAGCTGTTTTCTGTCCTTTAGGTATAGTTACCACATTTGAAGATGGCAATTCATAGTCCTTAGCCGGAAGAGGTAAAGTGGAACCTGTTGCGTCATATTTTGAGACTGCAGCATCATCAATAGCCAGTGTAACCTGAATATCGGTCGGAGCACCATTTATTCCTGTATAATTTACAACGATAGGAAGATCTACTTCATCTTTCACTTCTATAGTAGTAGTTGTTACGGAATAAGGAGTAGAAGTTGTTCTTGCCGGAAGAGTTAGCTCTACTATCCCGTTTGAGCCATTATCTTCAAACACAGAATAATCGTTCAAACAAGAATTTAATCCTGCTAATGCTAATGAAGCAATAATAAAACTTATATATTTTTTCATTGTTCTTACTTTTAAATATTACTACTTAAATTAATGCTAGTTCTGATCCCAGAATATAGGATCAGAAAATGCATTTGTCAGCTTTGGAGTATTGGGATTTAAATTAATCTCGTCAGAAGGATAAAGAAGACGTACTGGCAATCTATCTGAATGTGTTGACTGAGATCTTATAGAAACAAAAGTGGTTTTTGCATCTGTTCCACTAATCTTTGGATATGTGGTTCTTCTGAATTCACTCCATGCTTCATGAGAATGTATATAATTCAGAGCAATATATTTCTGAGTAATAATTGCCTCTAATTTTTGAGCCGAACTAAGTGCCAGATCAAAATTTGCCAGATAATTTAAGCTATTAGCCTGAATATATTTATTAGCATCTCCATCAGGATCTGAGCTACTAGACAAATTATTATTTTTGTCTTTTTCAAGGTAGTTAAACGAAGCGGCTATACCTTTATTAAAATTACTTTTTACGTCTCCATCAAGTACATGACCTGTCAAAGCAGCTTCGGCAAGCAGGAAGTAAGTTTCAGAAGCAAGAAAGATAGGCGCACCAGCATCTCTTCCTTTAAAGATACCCGATGTTTTGTCATTCTTTCCACCCCATACATACTGAGGAGTTGCCGGATTATTTGTTTCATTCGCCAGCTGTGCAGTCGGTGTATTTGGAAAATTAACATATATCAAAGCTCCTCTTTTTGAATCATCCAGCTTTGTTCCATTATAAAAACCAAATAAATAGGTGGATGGAAGATAAAAGCGTGCCGGATAAGTTATTGTTCCATCAATCGAACTAATAAATGTTGTCCAGAATGGATTCTGATTGCTACTTGCATTATATCCAGGATTAATCAGAGCATCTTCTTTAAGGAAACCTTCCGACGAAAAAGTTTTGAATGCAGACTGAGCAAATGAATCAATAGAAGTTCCGGTTGCTTTTACCAGCAAACGTAATTTTATATTGTTGGCAAATTGAATCCATTTGGTGAGATTGCCACTAAATATAGGATCCGGGCTTATTGATTTAGCGGAACCAGCATTACTTATTCCATCTTTAAGTGTTGATATTGCTGCATCAAGTTCTTTCACTAAAGCAGGATATACATCTTCATCCTTATCAAAATTAGGAGAAACAGCATTTGTTCCGGTCGCCCCTTCTGAATAAGGAACATCACCATAATTATCAACCAGTAATTCATAATTATAAACTTTAAGAACATGAGCTGCAGCACCATATAAAGCATAATTCGAATCACTTTCTGCTGTAGCAATAATTGATGTATAATTTTTCAAATGAGAAAATACATCTGTCCATAACGCAGTATATGTAGTACTTGTAAAGTTGTAAGTATACTGATCACCGTATCCGCTTACGCCTTTGCCAGGTACCTGAAATCCGGCAGTAAAAGCTCCATAATTATTATAAGCTGCTAAATCTGATGCTGTTAAATTTACAGCACCTGATAAAATCAAATCAGGAGTAACAACCGATCCTGTTGGACTATTAGGGTTATCATTTATATTCAGATCACATGAAGATAATGTTGCAACCAATAGTAGTGCAGCCAATTTTGTTATATTAAGATATTTATTCATCTCTTTTTACGTTTAGAATGTTAATGAAATAGTTCCGCCAAAATATCTTGTAGGAGGTGTTTGATCTAAGCTAGATACACCAATTGCATTATTGTCATTTGCACTATAATCAGGATCTGTATATTCATTGGCTTTTGTTGTCCATAAGAAAAGGTTACGACCTTGAACGCTGATAGAAGCATCCTGTATTGCCGAAATCTTCTTCAAGAATCTCTTTGGAACCTGATATGTCAGTGCTATTTCTCTCCACTTCCAGTAATCTGCCTTATACACATAATTACTGTAAATACCCCTGTTATATGCACCAGATGTCCAGAAACCTGCACCACCATCAGCTACAGTTACACTCGTATTCTTTACATAAGTACCAGTTGATGCATCAAGATAAGATGAATTAGGGAATACAAATCGTTCGCGATTGTAATATGCACTACGAGCAGAAGCACCAGAGAAGTCTAGTTCGCTACCTAATGATATTGCTGCTGCATAGAATCCTCCACGATATTCGAACAAGCTTGATAATGTGAAGTTTTTCCATTTAACTCTTAAATCCACTCCTAAACGGTGTTTTGGAGTTGTATTACCAATGCGCTTTGTATCGGCTGCTTTTGAGGGGTATCCGGTATTTGGATCTACAATAACACGGCCTTGATCATCACGAGCATAATCTGAAACTATTATCTGATTCACTTCTTGTCCTTCTTCTGCAAAAATCACGCTGCTGCCATTGATTCCAAATTTCTTCAGTGTAGGATGTAATGATTTCACAAGATTCTTATTATGCGTGTAATTTGCTCCAACACTTACTTCCCAGTCTTTTGTTCTTACCGGTGTAATACGTAGCGAACTTTCTATACCATTATTTGTCACTTCTCCGGTATTTATCAGATAATTGCTGTATCCTGAGGATGGAGCAACAGAAGCATATATAGCCTGATCTGTAGTACTTGTATGATAGAAGTTCAATTGTGCATCAATTTTTCCTTTCAGAAGTCTGAATTCTGTACCAAATTCATACCCTTTCGTTATTTCCGGCTTTAAGTTATCCGAAACCAATGTTCCGTTTTTAGTAAAGAAAGTGCCACTTGATAGTCCTGTTGTTGAATCATACGTTGGCGATAATGCATAAGGATCTATATTCACATTACCCGTTTTAGATACAGCTCCGCGGATTTTCAGATAATCAAGGACATAATTATCCTTAAGCGCTTCAATAGCATCTGTAGCTATGAACGAAAGGTCGGCAGACGGATAGAAGTAAGAACGGTTTTTCTTTGCCAACAATGACGTCCAGTCATTTCTACCTGTCAGATGCAAAAAGAGATAATTCTTGTATCCGGCAACAAAATCACTCCATAATCCATAATTCCTATAGTGTCTGTTTTCTTCTGAGCCAGTTAGAACACCAGTTCTATTGCTTACATTATATAATTCTGGAATTACCAATCCGGTTACTGACTCTTTAGTGTCTTTTGATTTGTTATCAGTATACGACCAACCTAATATAAGATTAAGCGAAACATCCTTAATTGATTTATTTAATCCCACGAGAAAATCATAATTGAATCTGGCAGTATTGTATTGTTCATCTGACACAGAGCCTGTTTTATTTGTTTTTCCCTGCACAGTACTTCCGTATTCACTGTATGTATATTTAGGAGTATGCGATTTTTCTGTATAATATCTGTTAGACAAAGATGCACGATTCAATAAATATAACCAGGAAAAAGGAGTCCACTTCAGTTCTACTTTTCCGGTTAAGTAGGAATTTTTTGCATCTTTACGATAATTATCAGCAACCCAATACGGGTTTCCATACCAGGGATTATACCAACCTTCAGGAGTCGCCCATTTATTATTTTGCCAATCCTTATATGACTTTATCGGAATATTGGCCGGTGTTTCAAGTAACTCACTATAAATTGTAGCTGTAGCGTTTGTTATATCGTAGTTATTCTCTATATAATTGGCATTATACTGCAGTTCGAGATTAGGCAACACTTTATTTGTATTATTCAGACGAAGAGATATTCTATTATATTTATCGCCCGGAGTTGTACCTGTGCTTTTAAGATATTGTCCTGAAACGTATGAAGTATATCTGTCATTTCCCAGACTAATTGATAAATCAGTCTGGTTTTGTACCCCTGTTTCCCAGAAATCCTCCCTATCTGTTTTTGCTTCATAAGTAGTGTACTGCTGATCTCCATTCTCAAGTGCATAACCAAGCTTTCTCAACGAGCCATCAAATGCCGGTCCGAATTGCTGATTTTCAATCGGGTCAAAGACCTGGGCATCAGCAGTACTTCCCTGCCCAAACTTCTTTTGTAATTTTGGCAAGAAGCTGACCTGCTCCAAGGTTGTAGTATTTGAGACTCTTATTTTAGGCTTTCCGGCTTCGCCTCTTTTAGTGGTAACAAGTAAAACACCATTAGATGCTTCCGAACCATATAGCGTAGCACCGGCAGCTCCATTCAA
>Ga0183100_1000758_pt1 | contig 21098 bp, 26 predicted proteins | sample Biomet2_FD_127789 | JGI IMG/M metagenome (GOLD analysis project Ga0183100, IMG submission 127789) | Microbial communities from bioreactor (seeded with anoxic lake sediment) at LBNL, California, USA - Biofuel metagenome 2 | ecosystem: Engineered > Bioreactor > Anaerobic > Unclassified ...
CCTGGTCACCCACAACGCCGAGGTCCTCGCCGGCATCACCCTTTCCCAGCTGGCATCGCCAGGGGCCAAGGTGTGGTACGGCAGCTCGACCACCGCTTTCGACCTGAAGAGGGGCACCGCTCCGGTAGGTTCGCCGGAGCTGGGCCTCATCAGCGCCGCGGTGGCCAAGATGGGGCAGTACTACGGGCTGCCGACGTACGTCGCCGGCATATAGGGGGACGCCAAGCTCCCGGACGCCCAGGCGGGTCATGAGAAGACGCTCACCACTCTTCTCCCCGCCCTGGCCGGTGCCAACACCATCTACGGTGCGGGCATGCTGGAGCTTGGCATGACGTTCTCCATGGAACAGCTGGTGATCGATAACGACATCGCGGCCATGACCAAGAAGGTCATGCAGGGGATCCCGGTGAACGAGGAGACCCTGGGAGTGGCGTCCATCCAGAAGGTGGGGATCGGCAACAACTTCCTGTCGCACAAGTCCACCCGCATGAACATCGACCTGCCCTCCGACCCGCAGATCTTCGACCGAGACATGATCGGGGACTGGATCAAGAAGGGGTCCAAGGACGCGGCCACGGCAGCCCACGAGAAGGTCGTTCAGGTGCTGAGGGACCACGTGGTCACGCCCATCGACGCGGACCTGCTCAAGGAGATGCACGCGATCGTGGACCGGGCGGACAAGGAGTTCAAGGGAGGACACTGAGGAGGTGCCAAGATGGACAAAGACGCGATATTCAAGAAGGCCAGGACCGCGGTCCTGGAGTACGACGAGGAAATGGCCGAGGAGGCCGCCCACGAGGCCCTGTCCGCGGGGATCCCTCCCGTTGAGCTCATACAGAACGGGTTCACCAAGGCCATGAACGAGGTCGGCGACGCCTACGCCGCGGGCAAGGTCTACCTGCCCCACGTCATCGCCGCCTCCGAGGCCATGACCGCTGGGGTCAACATCCTGACCCCCGCCATGGAGAAGATGAAGACGCCCGACGAGAAGGGCAAGGGCGTGGTGGTCCTGGGGACCATCGAGGGCGACATCCACTGCATCGGCAAGGACATCGTGGCCATCATGCTGAAGATCGCCGGGTACAAGGTCATCAACCTCGGACGCGACGTCCCGGTGGCCAAGTTCATCGAGGCGGCCAAGGAGCATTCCGCTGACTACGTCGGCTCCTCCGCCCTCATGACCTCCACCATGGTCTCCCAGATCAAGATCGAGGAGATGCTCCGCGAGGAGAGCCTCCGCGACAAGGTGCGGACCATGGTGGGAGGCGCCCCAGTGACCCGGGAGTGGGCCGATCGTATCGGCGCGGACATCTATGCCGAGAACGCCAGCGATGCCGTGGCCAAGCTGAGCGGGGGGTCGGGGGCGTGAGGCCGGACCACCCCGCAAACCTTTTCCTCACCACCCTGGAGGTCGACGCATGGAAGACCTCGAGGTGAGGAGGAAGGACGAGCACCGGCGGCGCGTGAGGATAGGCTACCTCATGGCCCTCTTCTGTGCGGTCCTGTGGGGTCTTTGGTACATCCCCGGGAATGCGCTGTGGGTGCTCAACCCCTTCGATGAGCTGAGCGCGGCCATCACCGCCACCAACGGCGAGGCCGTGGCCCTCGTGGTCACCGCGGTGCTGATCTCGGCGTTCAACGCGCTTACGGTGATCATCGCCCTCATGCTCTGGAACGGGGGCCTGGGCAAGTTCAGGGAGATGGCCCGAACGGTCCGGGAGTTCCGCTCCTGCACCAAATGGTTCTTCCTGGCCTCGATCTTCGGCGGCCCCATCGCCATCCTCGGCTCGTTCATCGCCATGGGCTTCGTCGGGGCCGCCTTCGCCGCGGTCGCCGCGCTCATGTACCCGGTCATCGGCTCCACCCTGTCCTATTACTGGCTGGGGCAGAAGATTTCGAGGAGAGCGATGATGGGCATCGTAGTGATCATTCTCGGCGGCTTCTCGATCTACGCCGGCGGGCTGCTCACCGACCTGACGAGCGGGACGGCCTCGTGGATAGGGTACCTCGGGGGCATCATGGCCGCCTGCGGGTGGGGCATCGAGGGCGCCATCGCCGGCAAGGGCCTCGACGTCTCGGAGCCGGACATCGGCATCACTCTGAGGTTCCTGGGCGAGAACATCATCTGGTGGCTCGTGATCATACCCATCCTGGCGATCGCCGGGTTCCCTGTCTACACCTACGCGTTCCAGGTGTTCGAGCCGACCACCCTGCTGGTCCTCATGATGGCGGGCATCACCTTCGGGTTCTGCTACGTGGCCTGGTACAAGTCCTTCCCTCTCATCGGGGTGGGGCGGGGCCAGGGCATCGGGAACTTGTATGGCATCTTCGCCGTGGTGTTCATCTTCCTGTTCGTCGGCGACGTCCCGGACTGGACGCTGCTGCTGGGCGGCGGGCTGTGCATCGTCGGCAGCCTGATCATGTTCACCGAGGAGAGCATCGAGCTGCAGTCGCTGCGCCGCGATGACAGCGCGGCCCTGGTGGCCGCCAAGGAGAGCGCGGAGGGATCGACATGACCAATCGACCGATCAAGTTCCGAATATTGGAGGTGTACATGGACGGACGCGAGCACTGGAACGACGAAGTGGTAGGGAAACTGCAGAAGGAGTACGGCATGACCACAGGCTACGGACGAGATTCGATCAACTTCGACATCATCGAGCTCGCCGCCGGCGGCATGCTCAAGGAGGTCGACGTGCGGGCCGCCTCGCCCACGTTGTACGGCAAGAACGCCCTGCTGCACTCCTACCTGCTGACCGACTTCGGCCGGTCCCGGGCCACCGAGATCGGCATCTGCCGGGGGGGATGATCGATGCAGAGCGCAGCGGCGGCGGCCGCGTACCATGACTACTTCGCCAGCGGGATCGTGCCGGCCTCGGACCTCATGTACATCGTCGTCATCCTCTTGGTGGCCGGCCTCGCCCTGTGGAAGGCCAGGACCTTCGTGGCCAAGTTCTGAGCGAAACCGTTTCCTCTTTTTTCTTTTTTTAACGGACCCCGAAGCCGATACCTTTGCAGAGCGCCCATCAATCCAGTAGCGTGATAAAAACGTCAAATAAAAAAGGAAAAATGAAAGGGTTTCTTCAGGCCTTCATGGGCAGGCCGAAGTCGATGAGCTTGGCGACAGCGCCGTCGTACACCTTGACGTACTCGTCGGTAGGGGTGACCTTCAGGACGTCGTAGCACTCCCGGAAGCTCTTGCCCTTGGGGGCCTTGGCGTAGTCGCCCTCGTAGCTCTTCACGAGGGCGTCGACGATGCGGTTCACATCGTCCAGCTTCATGCCGGCGGTGGTCATGGCCGCCTCCCCCATCATCCTGGCCTCCATGCCGGTGGTGTGGTCCTGGGCCACGCCCTTGGCGACGGCCGAGCCGGACAGCAGCTCCCTGCCGGAAGCGGTGTCCACGATGGCCTGGGCCGCGGTCTCCAGCAGCCCCATCTCGGTGCACGGACCGGCGATGGGGTAGTACTGGTTGGCCAGCAGGAGGTCGGTGTGGGCGTTGAGCGCCGCCGCGGCGTGCCCGGCGACCTTCAGGGTCTCCCGGGCGGTGGTGATGCCCCACCGGATGTGGATCGGACCATCGAGGTGGTAGGAGCCGTTGAGCAGGGTGAACGACGTCAGGGTCGTGGCGATGTCGCAGATGGCGGTCTCCTCCATCCCCCCGGTGTAGCCGCCGAAGATGGGCATCTGCTCCACCATGATGGTGTCCCCGTTAGCGGTCCAGCCGGCGATCATGTTGAGCCCGGCGTTGTCGATCTTCAGCTCGTTGAGCTGGGATATCTCATGGCTGTCCGATGGCCTGAGGCAGCCCAGCATGTCCCCAGCGAGACGCCCCGCAGCGGAGAGGGGCGTCTCAGGGCCCTATATGCCGAGGTACGGCCTTCCGGCCCGCGTGCAGGCCTCCCTCACCGCCCTGAGCTCGGCCAGGGTGGCGCGCACTTCCCAGGGGGTGTTGGTGGTGGCCTCGTTGCCCTCGATGGTGGCCATGACCCCGTTGACCAGGGTGTCCACGGTCGCCTCCTGGGCATAGGATTGCATGACCTGAACGAAGATGTCCTCGGATACGGGCGCGCCCGTGGGACCGCCCTGGATCACCGGCTTCTTGGAGGTGTTGCCCTTGCGGGCGCTGAAGTCGGCGGCGTCACGGTGCTCTCCCAGCTGCAGGCGCTTCGGCGCCCTCTTGATGCCTTCCATGACCTCGGCCTCGCTGACCTTGACCACCCTCTTGGTGTCGGCGTTGTACACGCCGGCGGTGACCAACATCTCCAGCCCGGCCTGGAACAGGTTGTCGATGAGCTGCTTGTCGGTGGGGACGAACTCCTCGCCGAACTTGATGCCGTACTTCTCCTTGAGCTTCGAGGCGGTCTCCGGGATCACCTTGTAGTCCCAGTCGCTCTCGGCCATCCTCTTGCCTTTGACCGACCTGTTGTAGGTCTCGAACACGGTTAACGGCCTTGTCGCTGTCATTTCATCACCCGCTCGCCTTCATCATGTCGTTCACGATCTGCACCACCTCGGCCCCCGAGGGGCAGTAGGCGTCCCCGCCGATCTTGCGCACCCATTCCTCGTTGCAGGGGGCGCCCCCGAACAGGGTCTTCACCGCGAGGTTCTCTTCCTTCACCAGCTCGACGATGGTCCGCTGGCCGGTCATCGTGGTGGTCATGAGGGCCGACGCCCCGATGACCACGGCGTTGCTGCCCTTGGCCTCGTCCACGAAGTCCTCTATGGGAACATCACGGCCCAGGTCCTTCACTGAGTACCCGGCGCCCTTCAGCATGGCCGCGATGACGTTCTTTCCGATCTCGTGGACGTCGCCTTGCACGGTGCCCAGCACCACGACGCCCTTGGTGTATGTCCCCGTCCCCTTCATGAGGGGCTCGAGCACCTTCATGGCCGCATCCATGGCGTTGGACGCGGCCAGCACCTGCGGCAGGTAGATCTTGGCCTCGTCGAAGAGGGCGGATATGGCCACCATCCCCTTTGACAGGCCGTTCTCGATCGCATCGCTCGGTTCCATACCTGCTTTCACGGCCTCCTGGGCCGCGCTCTCGGCCATCGGCACGTTCCACGTCTCGATGGCCTTCCTAAGCTCTTCCAGTATCTCGGTCCTAGTACCCATACAGGGTTACCTCCTTTGTCTCTGCTATCTTGGTCAGCGTGATGTCCTTGGTCGCCTGGAAGGCCATCACCGCGACCCCCGTGGGCAGGGGGTCGTGGATGACGGTCGCCCGCGACAGGGCCTCCCGGTCGAAGCCGAAGGGCACGCCCGGGGAGCTCACGATCGCACCCTGGCGCAGCCACCTGCCCCGCAGGTACACGGGGGAGGCGTTGAGCACCAGGTCCGCGGACCGGAGGCCTTCCAGAAGGTCCACATGCCTGGTCCCGGGGACCGCCGCCCTCTGGGGGTCGACCTCCGCCAGGAGCACCCTGGCCCCCCGCTGGTGCAGGAATGTGATCATGCTGCGCCCCACGGGCCCCGCCCCGATCACCAGCACCTCGCGGCCGGCGAGGGTGCCCGCTGCCCGGTGGAGGGCGTGGACGAACCCCAGCGCGGTGGCCTGGGCGTTGTCCACGGCCTTCCGGCGCACTAGGTCTATGGCAACGAAGCGCTCGTCGTCGGCCAGGAACACGGCGTCCGCCCCCTCCTGGACCGCCTCGGCCATGCCGCTGGCGTCGCTGCCTACGGTGACCGAGACCCAGCCTCCCAAGTGCTCTACGATCGAGGTCACGGCCTCGCTGAAGCCCCCGATGCGGCCCAGGCCGCAGGTCAGGGGGACGACCCTGAAGGCCGTGCCGTGTACACTTCCAGCACGGGACTCCGTGGCCTCGGCGGCCAGTCCCTTGAGGTCCAGGCCGGTGACGGCCTTCAGGTGGTCGTCCAGGGCCCCCAGGCCGGCGTCGATCGTCTCCACGTCCCTAGAGGTGAGCCTAGTCATGGGACCGCACCTCCACCACCGAGCGCTGGTACCCTGTCATCTGCATGTTGTTGAGGATGTTGCGGAACGCCCGCTTCCTCTTCCTCAGGACCTCGGAGCGGTCCTTCCCCGTGAAGATGAGGGTGGCGGCCCACGAGCAGCGGTCCGGGCGGTAGTCGGTGATGGCTTCGTCCGAGCCGAACAGCCCCGGGACCACGGTCATGTCCGGGTGGTAGGCCAGGTCGTGTTCGCCACGATGGTGGACCGTCCCGTCCTCCACCATGAGGTGCTCGTAGATGGTCGCCCTCGGCCGCTGCCCGCTGGGGACCTCCATCTTGCCCGAGGTGAACAGATCGACCAGCATGCTGACCATGTTGATGCCGGTGGAATGATACACCGCCGTGGGGGTCTGGGACGGGAACCGGGCGTCGATCTCGATCAGCTTGGCGACGCGGCCGGAGACCATCGCCTCGACGTCCATTATGCCCTTCAGAGGGAGCGAGGACGCGACCTCGGCCGAGGAATCGCGGAACTGGTGGTCGTCGAAGTCCAGGTCCACCGGGGTCGTCACCATCTTGCAGTCGTAGAGGTGGTCGAAGTGCACCTCGGTGGTGACCAGCGGGACGTACCGCTGGCCGTCCCCGATGACCTCGAGGGATACCGACCTCCCGGAGACGAACTCCTGGACCACCGTCCCCTCGCCGTACTGGCGGGCCTTCTCCACCCCCTTGCGGAGCTGGGCCTCGTTGTTGGCCTTGGACACCCCCACGCTGCCGCTCTCCTCCGAGGGCTTGATGATCACCGGGAACCCCGACTCCGGCCAGGCCCGAGGCATGGGGACGTCGAGGCTGCGGAACAGCTTGTTGGACAGCACCTTGGAGCGGGACAGCCTGTAGGCCTGAAGGTCGAGGATCAGCGGGGGGCCGTCCCTCAGCAGGCCCGTGAGGCGCTCCAGGGTCTCCAGGTCCTCGTTGGCCGGCAGGACGGCGTCGCAGTCCATCAGGATGCGCAGCGCCTCAGGGTCCTTCACCGCGTCGAGCACCGCGTGCTCATCGGCCAGCGAGAACGCCGGGGCCTGGTCCCAGCGGTCGATCACGACCGTCTCGAACCCCGCCTTGCGGGCCAGGTACGCCACCTCCATCCCTTGGAGGGCCCCGCCTACGATCCCCAGCCTCATCACGCCGCCCCCCGGGCCGATCGGAGGAAGCTCTCGTAGTCGGCACGGTCCGCCCACCGGTAGCCCAGGCGCTCGATCTCCCGGCGCACTGCGCTGACCGAGCGGCGGTCGGCATCGATCGCCCGTGTTGGGTTGGCGACCCCCATCAGGCCGCACCCCGGCTGGATGACCGAGGTGGCGACATTGGCGCCCGCGTTCAGCCGGGGTGCGAGACCTTCCAGACCTTGAACGTCGAGGGACGCCGGTATGAGGCGGTCAGGATAGGCCAGCCTCATGACGGCGATGGCCTTGAGCTCCTCCAGGGCGTCCTCGCATATGCCGCTCGGCGGCACGAAGGTCATGGCCCTCACCTGCTGGGCCCCGATCTCGCCCATGCCCATGATCGCATCGACCCGGTCGCCCAGGGTCTCGCCGACCCCCACCATCATGCCCTCCTCGATCAGCAGCCCGCACTGCTTGGCGTGGAGCTTGGCGGCCATGCGGCGGCGGAAGTCCTGCCCGGGCCGCAGCAGGCCGTACAGCCGCTGGTTGTACGTCTCCTGGTAGCAGGCGTACCAGTCGGCCCCGGCCTCCTTTAGGGACTCCAGGACCACGGAGGGCACCACCCCGGGGGACACCATCAGCCGGCTCCCCGGAGCAGCGGCGCTGACCTCGCTCACGAGGTCGGAGAGCCTCTCCCCCTGGCCGGCAAGGAAGAAGGGGTCCTCGCCCATGGTCAGGTCCACCAGGTGCACCCCGCTGTCGAACAGTCCGGCGGACAGGGACACGACCTCCTCGGCGCTCTTGCGGTACCGCGGCGTCGTATGGTTCGCCGCCCGGCATCCGCAGAAGGTGCAGCCGTTGTGGCAGTTGTTGCTGAAGTAGACGAACCCGTAGACGAACACCCGGTCGCCGAACCGCATCTGCCTGGCGAGCTGCGCCGCCTCGAACAGACGGGCCAGCTGGTCGGGCTCCCGCAGGGAAAGGAGCCTGGCGACCGTCTCGCGGTCCAAGCACCGGTCCCTCACCGCTTCCTCGAGCACCGTGGTGAGGTCCGCGATCATAGGTCCACCCTCACCCCTTCCAGGTACACCAGGCTGCTCCCGACGCGCTTGATGTTAGCCTCCTTGCGCGTGGCCAGAAGAACCCTCTCCAGCCCCAGCCCGACCCCGGCCCAGGGCTCGCGGATGCCGTTGGCCTGGTCCAGGGGGTGGGGCCCGACGGCGCAGGACGCCACCTCGATCCCATCGACCATTATGTCCACGGTCGTGCCGTAGACCTCGGAGGTCTCCTCGGCGAGCTCGTACGGCACCTCGATGACGCCCATGAGCTCGCCGATGATTTCCTTCAGCCGGGGGATCCCCGCCTGGGGCGAGACCTCCACCAGGTTCAGCATGGTGAACTGCTCGAGGTGCTTGTTGCCGTGGCTCTCGCGCCGGTAGCACGGGCCCACCTCGAACAGGTAGAGAGGCCCCCGGTAAGAACGCCGCAGCGTCCTCATCATGGTGTAGAGGCCAGGAGCGAGCATGGGGCGGAGGCACTTCTTTCTGTCCAGCCAGAAGACCTGATCGAACAGCGGGTCGTCCTCGTCGATGCCCATCCTGGCGAGCGCTTCCTTGGTGATCATGTGGGGAGTGCACACCTCCTGGAACCCCCTCGCCACCAGGGCGTCGGCCAGGGTCGTCTCCAGCCTCCGGACCTGGTTCCGCACGGGGTTCTCCAGTATCTGCGAGACCTTCTTCCGGTTCTGGCCCATCAGCCTCGTCTCGATCTCGGCGAAACATGCGTCCCGTTGATCGGCCGGAGCGTCCAGGTCCATGTCGTCAGGGTCTGCCCCTAGCTCGTAAAGCCGTTGTTCCTGTGCCTTGGTCATCACAATGCTCATGCGTATCACGTGGGATTGGCGAAGGACCCGGGAGTCGAACCCGGCTGCCGTGGCTGTAGAGGCCTGGTGGTCGCCGAACCGTCCTCCATGCTTTTTGGAAAGGGTTTGAAAGGGGTTTGTGGCAAAGCTGTTCAGAGCGAGCCGTTCATTCTTCTCGCATGCGGCCTCAGGCCACGATGCGGAGGGACCATCAGGACGGCAACCGGGCGGCGCCGCCCCCCTTTTACGGTCCGGATATGATGAGACAAACGGACATTATTTTCTAATTCTATACAGCATTTGTCTGCTTCCACGATAACTGATAATTAATTTGTCTAATTAAACATTGTGAATCGGAAAAAAGGACCAGGTTCTCCCCCAAATGCTGGACGAATGTACGTTCCGAATCAAAATCCATAGCCAGCTCTCGAACGACATCCCGATGGCTGGATGAGGGACAGAACGATGGAGAACAGGCGTGATGAGAAAGAGAGCCGAATCGCCGGGGGAATATTTTTGCCGACCACCGGGCGATTCGGTAAAGAATTGTTTATTCACCGTACAAGGTCTTCCCGACCTTGCGGAGGTTCTCCACTCCGTAGATGTCGGTCTCGAACAGCGGCATCTCGGAGCGAATCATGCCCGAGAACTTGTCCTCGATGATCTTCAGATACTTGTCCTGGGTGGCCCGTCGGCGCTCGAGGAACCAGTTGCCCTGGAGCACCTCGCGGGGGATGACCTCGTTGATGATGAGCGCGGGCACGTTGATCCCGAACGACCCCAGGTCCTCCACCGCCCGCTCGGTCTCGTCCACCGGCAGCTTCTCCGGCAGCAGCACGAGGTTGAAGGCCGAAGTGGCCTGGTCGGAGAGGGCGTGGATGGCGGCATCGTACCTCGCCTTCTCGGCCTTCAGGTCATTGATCATGTTCTCGTCGTAGACGAAGCCCATGAGCTCGGACAGCTCCTTGCGGCTCTCGATCTGGTTCGCTATGTACCCGGACCAGTCGAAGGGCATGCTCAGCTCCCGGAGGGTGTGCCCGGTCGGCGCGGTGTCGAAGACCACCTTGTCATGCTCGGTATCGGACATATGGGAAACGAACTGGTCGAAGGCGGCGATCTCCTCGGTGCATGGCGTGGAGAGAAGCTCGGAGCCGAACAGCGTGGAGAAACCCTCCATCATGTTGTTCATGCGGCTCTGGAACACCCCCATGGCCTTCTTGGGGTTGATATTGAGCCCGTACAGGTTGGCCTGCCTTTCGATGGGCGTGATCTCGGTCTCCCCGATGTCCTGCTCGAAGATCGCCGACAGGGACACGGTCGGATCGGTGGCTACGATGAGCGTCTTGTAACCCTGTCCAGCAAGCCAGGTGGCGGTGGCAGAGGCCATGGTGGTCTTGCCCACCCCGCCCTTGCCCCCGAAGAAAAGGAACTTCTTGCTCCTGATGAGCTCGGTAAAACTGGTCTTTTCCATGTTCACTCCTCGCTCAGCGAAGGCCTACAATCCCCATTATCCTTTCTATCGTCCTGGCCGATCGCATCCCTTCCCCTGCACTTCCCTCCCTTCTAACCATCGCGATATCAATGGTTCTTTTTATTATCCCGTATCGCATTATGAATTTCTGGGGAGTGGCGATGGTTTACACCAAGAGCGATGTGATGTGGAGGGTGCTTCTCGCTGCGATCTTTCCACCATTCGGGGTGCTTTATTTCTTGTACTTGGCCATTAAAACAGAAGACGGTCCGTCTTACCCCCCTCCAATGGGATGATCGGTCAGCAAACATTCGCTCTCTCTATGCATTACGGTCGGGCAAGTTCAGGTTCTTCTCTTTAGTGGTTCGGGGATACAGGTCCCTTCACGACGCTCTCCCCGGCCTGCTGTCCGAGGGCGAGGCGCACCCCCGGGTCAATATCGTTCGCCGTTCCCTGCACCGGCGCAAATATATTTTTATAACATGATGTGCTGGTTAGAAACAGCATCTGGACCGTTTTACCGACGGCCATCGCGTAGAAGACCAGGACCCGCTTACACCGGCCCATATTCCCTTACCCGGACCTGTGCCCCAAAATCTTGGTCTCTCCTAAGAACGTGCGTGACCGGTCCAGTGCTGGCCCCCAAGAGGTTGATCGAGAATGAGATATGATGCTCCAGGAGACGCCCAATAGTCATGGCTGAAACGACCAGGGTGGTCATAGACCTCGCCCTCCTCCTTCTCATCTCTGGGGGGCTGTCCATGCTCTTCGCCAAGATCAGGATGCCTCCCATCATCGGGTACCTCGCCGCGGGCATCGTCCTCGGGCCCACCATGCTCCCCTCCCTCTGGGTAGAGGGCAACACCGTCTCCCTTCTCTCGGACATCGGCATCGTGCTCCTGATGTTCTACATCGGCCTGGAGACCGACATCCGGAAGCTGAAGGTCAACGGCTCGAAGCTCCTGTTCATCGTCTGCCTGCAGATGCCCATGGTGGTGGCGGCCGGCTACCTCACCGGCGTCATGCTTGGCATGACCACGCTGCAAGCCATCTTCCTGGGGGCCATCATCTCCGGCACCAGCACCGCGGTGGTGGTGGGCGTCCTCAAGGAGATGGGGCACATCGACGCGGACATGGTCAGGTCCATCATCACCATCACCATCTTCGAGGATGTGGGCCAGGTGCTCATCCTTGCCATGGCCGCTCCGCTGCTGGCCGGGGATTCCCCGGCCCTCGGCTCGACCGTCAACATGGTGCTCGGGCTCATTCTGTTCATCGGCCTGGCGGTGGTGTTCGGCATGTCCCTGGTCCCGCGCATCCTGGACCGCATCGGCGAGCGGTACTCTCCGGAGATCCTGCTCATCGTGGGTGTGGGTCTATGCTTCGCCATGGCCGCGATATCACAGGAGATGGGGCTGTCCATCGCCATCGGGGCGTTCATCATGGGCATGATGGTCTCCCTCTCGAAGTTCAGCCCCAGGATGATCAGCAGCGTGGAACCGGTCAAGGACCTGTTCATGGCCGTGTTCTTCATATCCATAGGGCTGCAGATCACTCCCCAGCTCATCCTGGACAACATCGTGCTGGCGGTGATCATCGCCGTGGTGTTCGTCGTCAGCAAGACCTCCACCATCTGGCTGGGCAGCTATCTCGCCAACATGACCGCCCGGGACAGCTTCCTGGTCGCCACCAGCCTGACCGCCATGGGAGAGTTCGCCTTCATCATCGCCCAGACCGCTTACGAGGCAGGGGCGGTCGGCGAGGGCTACTACTCCGCAGTCATCGGGGCCGCGCTCATCACCATGGTGACCATGCCCATGATCGCGAAGAGGCAGCCCCAGCTGTTCGACGCTATCGCCCGCCTCGTCCCGCAGAGGGTCCGCTGCGCCATGATGCGGATCGATGACGTGCACTCCGCCGCGTCTGGCGAAACCAAGAGCGCTCATCCGGCCAGAGCGGAGATCAAGAGGCGCCTGTCGCTGATGTTCGTGGACGTCATGGTCGTGGTGGTCATCATGATCGCGTTCACCATGGTGTTCGACATCACCTCCCCCTTCGCCCACACCGCCTCGGGGCTCCACCTGCTGCCTCAGGAGCTGCTGCTGTTGCTCCTGATGGTGGTGCTGGCGCCCATCGTGTACGACATGTACGCTCACGTCCGGGGCATCGCCCGGAGCCTCACCGCCCTGGTGATGGACTCCTCGAGGGAAACGAGGATGAGCGAGAGGTCGGTGTACCTGATGTTCGCCAATCTCGGCACGGCCGCCCTCATCCTCTTCGTCCTGATCATGGTCATACCCTTCCTGCCGGACCTGCTGTTCGGTACCGTGTGGACGCTGGTCGTCGGCGCTGCGGCGGTGGTCATCCTCTACCTGTCCTGGGACGCCGTGAAGCAGGGCTATAGCCGATTCTGCGAGATCATCACTCCCGAGGGCAAGGACTAGGGGACGGAGCAGAGGGACTGAGCGGGGACCTCGCTACTCTCCAGGCCACCTCCGACAGTAGGCCAAGGGGGTCAACGATGAGAACGACGGGACACGCTGGACGGCCTATTGACGTTTATCGGTTCAGATAATTGTTAATTTGGGGTCACTTATTATAATATGGGCCGATAATCCGATGGAACGACAGAGGAGAGCGTAGATGCAGGTGCTGTTCGTTGGCGATGATCAGGACAATCTAGAGTCGTTCGCCGACCTTCTGGCCGCCGAGGAGGGTTTCCAGGTCGATACCGCCCTCTCGGGGGAGAGCGCCCTCGACAAGATCGTCTCCGGCAAATATGACGCGGTCGTCAGCCACGACATGACCGCCCTGTCGATGAACGGGGTCGACCTAGTGCGCAGCGCCCGGGCCATGGGATACCTCAACACCTTTCTCCTGGTGTCCAAGGAGGCCGACGAGGAGGTGGTCCTGGACGCGATCCTGAACGGCGTGGACCAATACCTGCCGAGGACAGGGAACACCTCCCACGACATATCCATGGTGCGCTCGTACCTCGAAGCGAGACAGAGGCAGCTGGAGGAGAATGACAGGAGCAACGAGGGCGCCTATCATTCGCTGATGATGCGTATGCAGGAGGGGGTCGCCCAGCACCGCATCGTATATGATGAGGCGGGGCGCCCGGTCAGCTCGGTGATCATCGATGCCAACGAGGCCTTCGAGAATGTCTTCTCCTTTTCGGGAGGATCGATGCTGGGCTATGATGTCCGAGAGATCGTCGTCGACGTCGAGGGCTTCGAGCATGAGGTCCTCAAGGCGTTCAACGCCATCATCAAGGACGGCAGGGAGGTCCGCTTTACCGCCCGGTCCAAGCCCCTCGATCGCTGGTTCTCGGCGGCCCTCTATGCTCCAGAGCCCGGTTACTTCGTCACCATCTTGACGGACCTCACCGAGCAGAAGAGGATGGAGGAGGAGCTGCGGGTGTCCCGCAAGAAGCTCTCCCTCTTGAACTCCATCACCCTCCACGACCTCACGAACCAGCTCACCACCCTCTACGGATACCTGGACCTCGCCCGGTCCAAGAGCAACCCGGCCTTGGCTAGGGAGTACGTCAACAAGGCCGTCGTGTCCGGGGAGAAGATGCGGAGGGCGATGCTGTTCTCGCAGGACTACCTCAGAATGGGAGAGCAGAGCCCCGAGTGGTACTCCGCCCAGGATGTCGTGTCCAGGGGAATCGCGGAGGCCCAGATGGGGGAAGCCGTCGTGGTCGTCGACCTAAAAGGGCTGGAGATCTACGCCGACCCGCTCATCCGCAAGGCGTTCCATAACCTCGGGTTCAATGCCGTACGGCACGGCAACGCCCGAGAGGTGAAATTCACCTACGAGATGAAGGGGGATGACCTGGCCATCATCTGTGAGGACAATGGCACCGGGGTGCTCCCGGAGAAGCGCAAGGAGATGTTCGATGACCGCTTCGGTCACGGACTCTACCTGGTCCGAGAGATCCTTGCCATCACCGGGATGACGATCAGGGAGACGGAACCGGCCAAGGGAGCGAGGTTCGAGATCCTCGTGCCCAGGGGCCGTTACCGCTTCGCCTAGGCCCGCTCACTCCTCGATCGGCTCGAACTCGGACTTGGGGGCCCCGCACATGGGGCAGACCCAGTCATCGGGCAGGGACTCGAAGGGAGTGCCCGGAGGGATGTTGCTCAGGGGGTCCCCCTGCTCGGGGTCATACTCGTATCCGCAGACGGTGCATCTCCACTTACTCATCTCTTCTCAGCTCCTTCCACCATGGCAGCGTATCGCTCATGTATGAGCTTTCTGTCGAACTCCTTGAACTGGAGAAGCAGGTCGTCGCTCTCCTTTCTGTCGAGGTACCTCATGGCCTGGGGGAAGAACTGCTTGTCCTCCCTGGATATGTGGTCCGGATATAGTGTCACCAGCTCGGCTAGGATCCCCTGGAGCTCATGGGAGGCGGACGCGTCCCCTCCCCTGCTCCGGTCGTTCGCCTCCTGCATCCGCCCCACGAGGGCGCGCGACCTCGCATGATCGGCGATCAACCGGTCCATGGCCTGCACCATGTCGGAGCTCATCTCCTTGGTCCTGAGCTTGGTGAAGAGCAGGGCCTCCTCTTTGCCGTGATGGCACCGGTCGGCATAGGTGCGCATGAAGTCCACCGCCGTGTCCAGCAGGTCGCTGTCCGGGGGATTTCCCTCGCCGATCGCAGCCCTCTGCCTATCCAGCACCTTGATCATCCTCTCGATCAGCCGGTGCTCTATCATCAATGGCCCTGCTGGCAACATCGCTTCACCTATTGGAGGAGGGGACTATTTTATCCCTTTCAGCGGCGCGCGTAGGTGGCCATGGTCTCCCCGTACTGGAGGACCTTCTCCTTCATGGCCGCCTCGAGCTCTTTCTTGCTGGCCCCGGCCCTGAGGCCCAGCGGAGCCCCGAGCCCGTACACCTTCAGGAAATACCGGTGCACGCCCCGAGGAGGGCACGGGGGGGTGAAGCCCAGCTCGCGACCCGAGTTCAACCCCTGCGACGAGCCAGGCAACTCCTCGGGATGCTCGACCGTGGACACGTTCTCCGGTATGCTGCTCCTCGCCGGGATGTTCCATATGATCCAGTGGGTGAAGGTCCCGCTGGGAGCGTCCGGATCATCGAGTATCATCGCGAAGTAGGGTGCGGTCAGGCCAGTGATGGATATCGCCGGGGAGATGCCATCCCCGTCACAAGTATGTCGGGCTGGGTAGGTCTTGAAACCCAGCTCCACCTTCAAGTCCTCGCTGCTCAAGTTCTATACCTCCCTCACGGCGCCCTGCCCAGCACGTTCCCGGACATCGGGCGCTCGTATACCATCATTGCCTCTCCGAACTGTAATATCTTGCCTTCCATCGTCCGCTCCAGGTCCCGTCCGGTAGCACCTCCTTCGAGGTCCAGCTCCTCCCCCAGGCCAAAGACCCTGAAGCGGTAGTTCCTCCTCGCGCCCTGGGGCGGACAGGGGGCCGAGTAGCCCATGTTGCCGAACGAGTTGCGGCCTTGGCGGCCGCGGATGGGTTGGACGATCTCCGCTTCCTTGGGCAGATTCCTCGGGATCGCCTCCGTTCGCTCCACGTTCCATAGTAGCCAATGGACGTTGGTCGGGCCGGTGCGACCCATCTCCTCCATGACCACCGCGACGAAAGGCGCCCTGAGGTTCTCGATCACCACCTGGGGCGAGTACTGCGTTCCCTCGCACACCTCGTCCTCGGTCAAGTATCCAGACTCCACTTTTACTTCCAGTCCCCTCTGCCTCGGCCGATGGGCTACCTGCTCCTCGATCCGCTTCAACAACGCGCCTCCTCGAACCACTCCTTTCCATCGCACCGTATAAATCGGTTTCTAGACCAATCTGATCTGGCTGTTCGGAAAAGGTACAATTCCCACGTCGAAAAACTGACCGCGCATGGGCTTGCCGATGAAGCGGCTAGCCTCCTAGCGCCGGAGTGCCCGATCCGCTGCATCCCTCACGACAAGGGCCCCTGCCGCATTCCGCTCTATCCTCTACGCCGGGGGGTGGACTTTTGAGCGGCGAGGAGAAGATCTTCGACGACTGTTGCGACTTCTGCCAACTCGTAGACGACTCAAAGACCGAGGTCGAACCCTGCGACAAGATGACGCAGCGGTGCAAGGGCGACACATGTGCGGCCTGCAAGCCCTGCAACCGCTTTGTTGCGCTCGTAGGCTTCACGGAAGCCCGCAAGCTAGCGAAGACACGTCCTAGGGCTAGGAACGCTAGAAAGGCCGGGAAAGCGCGGCAGGAGGTCGATTACGATGGCATACTCTGACGCCGAGCTGCACCAGGGCTCCCTCATTCTCAGGCTGCTGTTCCTCTTCGGGATGCTGTGGTTCGGTGAGTGCGTCGCCCTCCTGATAATCCTGTGGTCCCTGGGGGTGACGATCTGACGACCGACAGCCCGACCGTCATCGAGGACGGGACCTGGGACCTAGACAACAAGATCAGGGACCGCTACAACGCCGGCACCGACCCCAAGGACATAGCGCGGGAGATCGGGAAGGACCGTGAGTACGTCGCTCGGCGGCTACTGGCCCTCTCGAAGTGGGGAGAGGTCAAGCGCCGCCCGGGCGGGTCTACGCTCCTCGTCCTAAAGAGGACCGGGAACCGGATGTGGACAGCACGGGTCGTGACCGGAGATCTTACGAGGATTGCCCCTCCGGGAGGTGCCGGATTTGAGCGGTCACGCCTTGGGGAAGAACACACCGGTTCTGATCATCTGGAGATGGAACGGGAAGGGCCACCATCGAAGCACCACGTCCAGGAACATACCAGGCGTCAAAGCCTGGTGTTGCAGGAGGATGCCAGGTCACACAGGCTTCCATGTGATCCCGAACGGAAAACCGTTCGCCCCGAGGAAGGAGCGTGATTCTCGATGAGCTGTCACAATCTCGAGAATAAGGCGCAAAAGCGCACCAAACCGGAAGCTTGTGATTGGTGCGATGCTCCGACTCCGAGGCCGAAGAATCAGCACTTCGTGAACTTCGGGAGCAAAACCTACTGGATATGCTCGAAGTGCCTGGCGGGAGAGAGCCCGGACGCGGAGATCTGTCCAAGCTGCCCGACGCCAACCGAGCCGAACTGCCCTGCCTGCCCGAAGTACGCAGAGCATGAGCCGTGGGGGGTGGAGTGATGGCCAGGTTCGAGGAATTCCTTGAATTGACTGATAAGGAACGGGCCGCCAAGATCAGGAGGTTCTATCTCGGCGCTCCATTCCCAATGAACTATCTTCCTTACTCAGACCGCCCAGGCCTGGCTTTTCTGATTGGCCTGGTACTAACTCAGGAGGCATGACATCGTATGAGTGACTTGAAGCCAACATTGATAGACTGGTTAGTTGCATGTCTGATTCAGGCCGAACATATTCACGGCTACATTCAGCCATGGCAAACCGAGCGTCATACAAAATGCCAATACTGCGGCGATCCGGTCTGCCTGGACGACTTCATAACCGGCGAATGTCCCGTTGAGGAATGTATCGAGGATTGCGGCTGCGTTGTGTTACGGGACACTAAAACAAGCGATGTTCTGGAAGTGGTGGAGCATTGCTGGCAATGCGGAATGGAGTTGGAGATGTACAAGAGCGAGAACGAGCAGTTTTACTTTGAAAGGAGGAATAAATTTTGACCACTCACAATCCCAGGAGCAAGGCGACGACCCGCAAGCAGGAGGTGATCGAGGGGATTACTTTCGAATTCACCAAGGCCTGCGATGCGGAATATATGGACTACTGGCTTCCAAAGTTCAGGGCAGTTCTCCCAAGATTCTCAGAGCTTAGGGGACAGAAGATTGTCGTTGGCAGCACTTGGAAAGGGGGCCATGTCCAGCGGGTCAACATTTGGGCTAACGAGGAAATCATGCGCCTCTCGACAACCCATCCGAACCCCGAGAATCTGCTGGCCCATGAGCTTACTCACCTAGTCTATTCGGAGAAGTTCACCGATCTGGTAGCGATGGCAAAGGCCGGTGACCTTTCAATGCCAACCGATTCCAGCTACCTGCCAGTTCGCATTACCGTCATGGAGTACCTGGGCAGGGCAATCTTTGACCTGGCGGCGATGGCCATCCTTACCGAATACCCGGTCGGATGGTTCGAGGCCAGACTAAAGGAACTGTATGAGCAATGGGACATCATCGAGGCCGCCCGGAAGTACGATCAGACCTTCGAGGCCAATCTAAGGGCGATACTGGGCTCCCACAAGGTCGAGGAAACGGGGGGCGGTCTGAGTGCATGATTCCGAGAGCAAGGTGTCAATAAAGGCCATCTCGATTAGGGAGCCCTGGGCCAGTCTGATACATTCTGGCAAGAAGACAATCGAAACGAGAACATGGAAAACCGATTACCGTGGACCTCTTCTGTTATGTGCTTCAAAGAAGCCAGACTAGATAGACGATGTACCGGGCTTGATCACTCATCGTTCCCTGGTCGCTGGAATGGCCTTCGCGACTTGCAGGTTAGTGGACGTTAGACCAATGACTGATGAGGATCAAGAGCTAGCCTGCTGCCCAATCTACCCTCGGGCTAACTCATGGATCCTACAGGACATCAAGCCACTAAAGCCGCGATTCAAAGTCAAAGGCCAACTCGGCCTTTTCGATTTGGAGGTGTCTGTAGATGGCCTTTCCTGAAAAAGGCGGTAAAAAGTCAAAACATCTTCAATTTCTCGTTATTCGAGTCAGATCATATGGCCCGTACGAAGAATTCCAGCGAAAGGTGACAAAACGCAGAGGTCGAACTATTTGAAAGCTGCTCTCTACGCTAGGGTGTCGACCTCGGAGAGCGCCGATCTGCAAAATCCAGAGAATCAGCTTATTCGGCTCCGCGAGTATTGCCAATTCCGCAAGCTCGACATTTACAAGGAGTACATCGAGTACGCTTCGGGCATGGACGATAACCGTCCGTACTCGAGGAGATGATAAGGGACGGCCTAAAAGGTAAGTTCAACTTCATTCTCGTTTGGAAGCTAGACCGGCTTACTAGGAAGCCAGCAATGTTCGTGCGCATCCTAGAACGGCTGAAAAAGGACCCAAAAAGCCGAATATTTAGTGAATATCGTCGCCACCGAGGACGGTTTCGACACGACCTCGCCGTTCATGGCCGGGATGATGATCATCCTGACGGTCGTCGCCTCTTGGGAGATCGACAACAACGAGAAGCGCCGGACGTTCGGCATCGAGCAGGCGAAGAAGTTCGGGACCCGGAGCGGTAAGCCCTTCGGCCGACCGAGGGCGAAGATCCCGCAGGCCGCGCTCGACGATCTCGCTCGAGGAGGCAAGGTCAACTCGCTTCGGGCCGTTTCAGAAAGGTACGGTGTTCCGTTAGCTACTCTCTCCCGCCGTTCCAAAACCTCCCCCTCCCCCGGCATAAATACCGACCCCCCTAAAACAGGGGAGTCCCGAAACGACCTCCTTTTGGAACAGGAGAGAGCATGACCTCCGAACCCTCTTACCGCCTCGGAACGGGGAAGCATCAGGGAACAGTGCGGATTCCATTGAACAGCAGAGGGGAGACCAGCGGTCCGATCGATGCGGCCCCGCATCATGCTTCGATGAAACGCCAGACGTCCCACCTTTGCTTTTCCGGACCATCACAGGATGCAGGAAGGGCATTGGGCGATACGGTTATCGGCGAGGGCCGGGACCCCATCGACGGCCAGCAGCGGGCGGCGGTCTCACTCCACCGCCGGCTCGAGCAATCTCAGCCCCGGCCCAGCGGTGTCGACCTCCACCCTGGCCCCCAGCGGAAGGACCATCTGAGGGTCGGTGTGGCCGAAGTCCATGTTGACCACGATGGGGAGGTCGGGCAGGTCGAACTCGGAGACCACCGAGCGGATGGCCTTCTCGAGCTCGACCCTCTGCTTCGCCGCGTATCCCCGCGGGCGGCCTAACAGCACCGCGCTCAGGGACTCCAGCGCTCCCATTATGCCATAGCTGCGGAGCATTAGCTTGACCGAGGCCGGCGAGGGAACGGTCTCCGCGGTCTCGAGGAACAGCACCTTCCCTTTCCAGAAGTGCCGGGGAGGCCAGAACGGGGTGCTCTTCATCATCTCCAGGACCTCGAGGCATCCCCCGAACAGCTCGCCGGTGGCCTTGCCCTCGCCCTGCAGCACCTTCCACCTCATGCTCCTCTTCCGGGGGTTCGTCCGTCCTACCGAGCGGTCCTCCGACCAATCGGGATACCCCTCGCTATAGGTGGGCGAGGGCACGTAGTCATAGGTGGGGGTCGGGTGGAAGAGGATATCTTTGAGGTGCTGGACCTCCCGTGGGCGGCCGCGCATCTGCGATATGCCGGCCATGACCGAAGGGCCATAGAAGGTGACCATTCCCCGCAGGGACAGGTGGATGAGGAGGGTGGTGGTGTCGGAGAAGCCCATGAGCACCTTGGGGTGTTCCAGGAACTCCTCGGTCCTCAGCGAGGGAAGGATCCGCACCGAGTCATCGCCCCCGATGGTGGCGATGATCCCGTCCACGTCCGGATCAAGAAAAGCATGGTTGATGTCGTCGGCGCGGACCCTGGGATTACGGCGCAGGTAGGACTGCCGGGTGCAGGTGTGCTCCATCGCGACCACATCGAGCCCGAACTCCTCCTCCAGCACCGACACCCCCCGCTCGTAGATCCTGGGAAAGGCGTGGCGGCCGCCCCCGGGGGGGGGGACGGGGGCCGCGCGCGGCCCGCGCGTCGTGCGCGCCCAC
>Ga0183100_1000759_pt1 | contig 21086 bp, 15 predicted proteins | sample Biomet2_FD_127789 | JGI IMG/M metagenome (GOLD analysis project Ga0183100, IMG submission 127789) | Microbial communities from bioreactor (seeded with anoxic lake sediment) at LBNL, California, USA - Biofuel metagenome 2 | ecosystem: Engineered > Bioreactor > Anaerobic > Unclassified ...
ATGACGCACTGCGTTTCTTTTGTGACGCACTGCGTCATCAACTTTTATGGAGCAAGTAAAAATTTGAAAAACACGATCGAATCAATTTTTTGAAAGCAACGAGCTTATTTTACGGCCTGAGCCTTATTTTCTAGATATAAGCAAATTCAATCTTACTCCAATACACAGACTATAAATATTTAAAATAACATTTATAGGACCATACAGAACCGGAATTGTTGTTCGTATTTGTAAAAACTATGAGGCCATTTGTAAGAAATACGACAAATATTTTTTTTGCAAGACTTATACAAAAAGAGTCAGTTATATATTTCATAACCTCCAGAGCTTTAGGATCGAATGACTGATTTCGAATAATAATATCTAATCTACTGTTTAAAAATGGCACATTTGTTATGATTGAAATCAACAATAGCATTGCTAATTTCAATAGTTGGTATTGTTAAATTTAACAATATGAAGTATATATCAATACAGAACTATAAAGAAAGTATGATTACATTGAATAACTACTCAGCATCATTAGAAAAAAGAAATGAAGAAATGAACCATTACAGCCTTCATTTATTCTTTTTTTTCTATTTTTTTTGTGGCATTGTTTTGGAACACGAGCAATAAAAACAAAGCATTTTTAATCTTGAAAATAAATCCTCTTCACTCGGTTGCTGACAGACGTGAGCACTTCGTAAGGAATAGTATCAAGCTTATCACTTAGAACAGTAACTGGTAGGTCATCGCCAAAAATAATAGCTTCATCACCTTCTTGACAAGAAATATTTGTCACATCAATCATACATACATCCATACAGATATTGCCTACATAAAAAGCCTTTTGTCCATTAACCAAACAATAGCCATTACCGCATCCCAGATGGCGATTAAGTCCATCTGCATAGCCAATAGGTATGGCTGCAATACGACTATCGCGAATCAGTTTCCCTCGGCCACTATACCCTACCGTATCATTCTTTTTAACCTCGCGGATTTGTAAAATTGTGGTACGTAAGGTACTCACGTTGTTAATTATTTTGTTTGTGTATGGATCAATTCCGTAAAGGCCGATGCCCAGACGTACCATGTCAAGTTGATATTGAGGAAATCGCTCGATACCAGCCGTGTTGCAGATATGGCGCAGTATATAATTACTAAAAGCACTTTGTAGATGACGTGTTGCTTCGTTAAATAAATCAAACTGCTTTTTCGTGAAGTTGTTGAAATCGTCACCGTCTGTGCCTACAAAATGAGAAAAAACCGAACGAGGAATAACTGCTGTTTGTGATTTAAGTTTTTCGATGAGTGCTTCCATATCTGTTTCGGGGTTGAAACCGAGACGGTGCATACCAGTATCAAGTTTAATGTGAATGGGAAAATTTGTTACACCTTCTTTCTCTGCTGCTTTTATAAGTGCATTAAGAAGGCGGAAATTATAAACTTCCGGCTCTAGATCATATTCAAACATGTCTTTGAAAGCAGTCATTTCGGGATTCATAATCATAATACTGGCAGTTATGCCACCTTTCCGTAAATCAACCCCTTCATCAGCCACTGCCACTGCCAGATAGTCTACCTGATGGTCCTGTAGAGTCTTCGCTACTTCTATAGAACCGGCACCATAGGCAGAAGCCTTTACCATACATGTTATTTTTGTGTCCGGATGAAGGAAACTACGATAGAAATTTAAATTATCTACCAAGGCATTTAGATTGACTTCTAATGTTGTTTCGTGCACTTTGAGTGAAAGCAAACTGGAAATCTTATCAAAGTGGAATGAGTTAGCACCTTTGATGAGAACGATTTCATGATGTAAACTTTCGAGTAAACCGGAAGAGATGAGTGCCTCTGTTGATGCAAAACAATGACATTCCATTGAAAACTTCGTGATATATTTGCTGATTTGAGGACCTACACCGATGATTTTATTGATATGTTGACCTTCTACAAGTTGTGCAATATCTGTGTAAAGTTGTTCAGACTCAATGCCGGTTTGCAGCATATCACTCAGAATAAGTGTAAATTTACGATCCTTGCCTTCATGACGACGATTTATGAAGTCAAGCGCAATATCAAGTGACTTCAAATCGGAATTGTAACTGTCGTTAATGAGAGTGCAACCTGCGATACCCTCTTTAACTTCCAAACGCATGGCAACAGGTTCTAAAATTAACATGCGCTCCTTAATGGTCTTGTGGTCTACTTGTAGATACAAGCATACCACCAGACAGTGGATGGCATTCTCAATGGATGCATCGTCAATAAAGGGGATATCGAATTCTGATGTTTCTCCCTTGCATATGTAGTTGATGTGACTGTGCTGATTAAATTTTTCAACATTTTGTATATAGACAGGTGCCTTTTTATCTTTGCGAGACCAGAAAAGTCGTTCATGCGGATAGTGAGATTTGTCTAAACATGTATTTATTAAAACGTCATCGGCATTATAGATGAGGACATCTGAATCCTTAAAAAGTTGTAATTTTTCCAAACACTTTTGTTCTATGGAATTGAAATTTTCCTGATGAGCAGTACCGATATTTGTCATGACACCGATGGTAGGCTGAATAATTGGCTGCAAAAAATCCATCTCCCCGGGAAACGATATACCGGCTTCAAAAATACCTATCTGAGAGCGCTCGTCAAGCAACCAAACAGACAGTGGAACTCCTATTTGAGAGTTATAACTGCGTGGAGAACGCGTCACTATTTTTGATGATGATAGTAATTGGTAAATCCATTCTTTTACAATCGTTTTACCGTTACTTCCAGTTACTCCGATAATGGGCAGGTTGAATTCTTCACGGTGGCGTTCAGCCAAACGTTGTAAAGCAACTAAAGGACTTGGCGTAACCAAGAAATTGGCTTCAGAATATGTGGCTACGTCAGTTGGAAGTTGTTTGACAACGAAATTTTTAACCCCTTGCCGATATAGTTGTGGAATATATTTATGACCGTCGTTACGTTCTGACTGAAGAGCAAAAAACAGAGTTGTTTCAGGGAATGTAAGAGAGCGGCTATCTGTGAGTAACCATTCGATGTGTGATTCTTGATCACCATAACGGTGTGCACCAATGAGTGCGGTAATTTCAACAATTGAATAGAACATATTACTTTATTATATTAGTCTCCGAGCTTAGCTCTGAGTTCTTTATTTGTATATTTTTAGTTTCCTTTCCCTGAGAATGTTCCTATCCGAAACTTTTCAAAAGGGATTGAACAAAATCAATTTCTTTTTGCAGTGCTAAGTTCGGATATTTTGCGTTGAGAAGCATTATCTTTTGTATTAATTTATTTAAAAAGTTTCGATAGGATTCCGTATGTGAATTGATTGGACGATGATTTATATCTTGTAAAATGTTATGCCATTGTTTTATAAAACGCAGTGCATTCGGACTCACCCAAGAAGAAAGAAATATTTTCCAAATATAATCCGCAGCCAAAACAGATGGATGAATCATATCGTCCGCATAAAAGCGATAATCGCGCAATTCGTCATTCATAATTTCGTAAGCTGGAAAATAATAGCCATGTTCACCGCAATAGGATTTTAAAACTTCTGTGCCGAGTAAAAGGACGGACTTGCTAAGTTGATTACCATGAAAGCCATATTTGGAATACCGATAAGGGCTGATAGTAAACACAATTTGTAAATTCGGACGTAGATTAATTAGACGTTCAATAACTGTATGAAAAGCTTCGATCTCTTTCACAGAAAGCAAGCGCTCTTCAAAAAGTTTGTCAGGTTGTTTATGACAATTGGCAACTACCTGATTTGTTTTGCGTAAAAAGTAGGTATGATTCGTTCCAAATGTCAAGAAAAGTACATCGAGTTTTTTTAATAGATCTACACTCTCGGCGAGTGTTTTGTCTATATGATCCAAAAGTATTCTTCTATCTGTAGAGGAAAATTTAGAAGAGTGTAACCAGCTATGCCATAAATCGCCATCAAAAAACAATTCGTCCTCGAAAGAAGAGTTTGCAGAGTCAATTTGATTAAGTAAAATGTCTAAGACTCTAAAAATGCTAACTGGATTATATAGCACACCAAAAGGATTGACCAGAACTTGAAATTTGTTTTCAACCAATCTTTGCCCGATGTTCTCTGTAAAGCAGGAACCCAACATTAGGACTTTTTGTTCCTGACTAAGCCAAAAGCCGTTTGAATCAGCATCAACCGTTGTACAGAAATTCTTTCTTTCCATTTCAGTTTTTCTGTTGTTGTTCGTTTATCAGAAATTTTCAGCGCAAAATTAGGAAAATCTAATGAATAAGTACTAATTTTGCAGGATTATTTGCTAATGATGGCGGAAGTAAATACAAACAATAATTTATTAAACAGTATAGACTCTCCGAAAGATTTGAAAAAGCTTTCGGTAGATCAATTACCACAAGTCTGTGATGAAATACGTCGAGAAATCATTGATGTATTGTCTCACAACCCTGGTCACTTGGCTTCCAGTCTGGGAGCTGTAGAATTAAGCGTGGCACTGCATTATGTCTTTGACACTCCTGAAGATCGAATTGTTTGGGATGTAGGACACCAAGCGTATGCTCACAAAATTCTGACGGGAAGACGCGATCTTTTCAAAAGAAACCGTCAACTGGGTGGTTTAGGGCCATTCCCATCGCCTCAGGAAAGTGAATATGACACAAACACGTGTGGACATGCTTCAAACTCCATTTCAATAGCTCTTGGATTGGCTGTTGCGGCCAATATGGAGCAAAAAGATCGCAAAATTGTTGTTGTTATTGGAGACGGCGCCATGAGTGGAGGACTGGCTTTTGAAGGCTTAAATAATGTAGCATCAACACCAAATGACATGCTGATTATTCTCAATGACAACAATATGAGCATTGACCGTAGTGTGGGTGGTATGAAGGAGTACTTACTTCATTTACATACTAGCACAGCTTATAATAAACTGCGTTTTAAAGCCTCTCAAAAGTTTGCCTCTTGGGGATGGTTAAATGAGCACCGCAAAAAGACAATACTTCGCTTTAACAATGCTATTAAGTCTATCCTTGCCAACCAACAAAATATTTTTGAAGGGTTTGATATACGCTATTTTGGGCCTATGGACGGTAACAATGTAAAAGATCTTATACGTGTTGTTTCAGAAATTAAAGATATGAAGGGCCCAAAACTTCTTCATATTCATACCGTGAAAGGTAAAGGCTATAAAGCTGCAGAGCAGCAGGCTTCCATCTGGCATGCTCCTGGCAAGTTTGATGTTGAATCCGGCATACGTATAAAAGATGAAGAGCCTGGATCACCCCCAAAGTATCAAAAAGTTTTTGGAAGAACATTGGTGGAACTTGCTTTGACCAATGATAAAATAGTAGGCGTAACACCAGCCATGCGTACCGGATGCTCCATGGATATTATGATGGAAGAAATGCCTCAAAGAGCTTTTGATGTAGGAATTGCTGAAGGTCATGCGGTAACCTTCTCTGCTGGTATGGCGAAGGACGGATTGATTCCCTTTTGTAACATTTATTCATCGTTTGCTCAAAGAGCTTACGACAATATTATTCATGACGTAGCTATCCTGGATTTGCCCGTTGTTATTTGTCTGGATCGTTCGGGCCTGGTAGGTAAAGATGGGCCCACTCATCATGGAGCTTTTGATATTGCCGCCTTACGCCCTATTCCTAATTTAACTATTGCATCTCCCATGAATGAATGGGAACTTCGTAATCTAATGTTTACAGCTCAAAAGCCTGGAAAAGGTACTTTTGTTATTCGTTATCCCAGAGGTTATTGCGAACATGCTGATTGGAAAAATCCATTTAAAGAAATTATTGTGGGGACTGGGCGCAAACTTAAAGAAGGACAAGATCTCGCTGTTTTGAGTCTCGGCCCTATAGGAAATAATGTTGAACAAGCTATTATAGAGGCTGAGCGACGAGCTTCGCAACAAGGGAAAAAGTTAAGTATTGCACATTATGACATGCGCTTTGTGAAACCATTGGACGAAGATCTGCTTCAGGAAATTGGTCATAAGTTTAAACGCATTGTCACATTGGAAGATGGTGTGAGAAATGGAGGTTTTGGCAGTGCTGTCTTGGAATATCTTTCTGACAATAACCTTCATGTAAATGTAACTCGTATGGGCCTTCCGGACAAATTTGTAGAACACGGACCTGTTGACGAACTCTATAAAATCGTTGGTTTAGATCAAGATTCTATCATAGATTGTATGTCATGAAAACAGTTATTGCAGGTGCAGAAGCTGTTGGGAGCCATTTAGCTAAACTTTTATTAAGAAAGAAACACGATATGATCATCATTGATACATTCTTCAACTGTTGAATATGTCAAAATTGTATTCATATTTATTTCTGGCATAAATTTTCTTCCCATGTACTTGATTTTAAAACGAAAGAATCTAAAGATACTCATTAAAAATAATGAATTTAATTTTTATCTGATTACCGTTTTAGTTGTTTCTTCCATTGTTGCAATAATTCTTGTCTTGAATTCTAAATATCTGCTTGAAAATGGCACACGGGAAGCATCATTTAATGTTATTTCTATACTGACCACAACTGGTTTTGTATCGAAAACTTTTTCTCTATGGTGGTGCCGATTTTCGATATTTCTCTTTTTTTTCATGGTTACGGGTTCTTGTGTTGGTTCAACAGCTGGTGGAATCAAATATATCCGAATGCTTTCATTGGTAAAAACGGCGATGAAACATCTTTGGCAATTATTTCACCTTAATGCATTCATTCTTCTTCCGGTCAATCATAAGACTGTCACCGAGGACATTCAGCACAGTCTTCTTGAGTTTATCTTCTGGCATCTTATTTTAATGGATGTTAGTGTTAGCACTTTTGCACTTTCGGCTGTAGGTGTTTCTATTAATATTATTACATCTTACATTTCAAATATCGGCGCTATTGACAGAAACGTTTATTCGCCTACATCAAATCTTTATTTCTTTCGGGAAAAACAATTAAATTATTTATGAATACGAAAGCATTGTACCCTTTAAAATTCTATCCTATCCTCAAGCAAGCTCCTTGGGGAGGTGAACGCATTATTCCATTTAAACAGATTCGTTCTAATATGTCGCATGTTGGTGAAAGTTGGGAAATTTCTAATGTTCCAGGGAATGAATCAGTTGTTTGTAATGGTCAATATGCAGAAAAAAACATAACTCAACTGATTGATTTGTTCAAAGAACGTCTGGTTGGGAAAAAAAATTATCAACAGCATGGAAATAACTTTCCTCTTCTGATTAAGTTTATTGATGCTAAGCAGGATTTAAGTATTCAGGTGCATCCTAATGATGAATTGGCTCGACGGCGCAATTCACGAAACGGTAAAACTGAAATGTGGTATATTGTTCAAGCAGATCCTGATGCGTTTTTGTTAAGTGGTTTCAAAAAACAAATTGACAAAAAGGAATACTTACGCAGAGCTCACAATGGTTCCATTTGCGAAATTATTAAGCAGCACTCCGTCAGTAAAGGAGACTGTTTCTATATCCCGGCAGGACAAGTACATGCTATTTGTTCCAATATTTTTCTGATAGAAATCCAACAAACAAGCGATATCACATATCGTATTTATGATTATAACAGAAAAGGTATCGATGGCAAACTTCGCCAATTACATATCAAGGAAGCTGAGGATGCTATTGATTTCAACTCATGTGATAACAATAAGATTTCTTATACTTTTTTACCAGATAGACGGAATGAGATGATCTCTTGTCCTTATTTTACAACATCAGTTTATGAACTCACAAAACCATTCACTCTGCCTCTTGAGCATCTAGATTCTTTTGTTATCTTGATTGCCTATAGGGGTAAATTTGCCTTAAAGATGAACGATTCCGAGACAGTTCAAATAAAAGCTGGAGAAAGTGTTCTAATTCCTGCTGAAGCTGATTCTGCTCTAATTTCTCCACAAGATGGGGATTGTAACTTTTTATGTGTACATGTAGATTAGAAAAAACTAGTCATAAACATCACAATATATATTTCATATGTATAATTTAATAAATAGAGTTGTATTCTTATTATTATTTTTAGGGGCTTTTGCATTTACCCTTAAAGCTGATAATATTCTTGAAAATTTTTCAAAGCCCGTGGTAGGTGGCTATGTTATTGGTCGCTATCAGGCAAATGAACAGCGCGAAACATCGTCCAATAGTACTTTTTCAATTCGCTCATTTCGCCTATATGCCGATGGTTACTGTTTTAATGATTTTTTCTACAAAATCCAAGGTGAAATAGCTGGTACTCCTGGAGAAAAAAGTGGTCCCAGATTACTTGACGCTTATACAGAATGGCAACGTTGGACTTTTTTAAAAATAAAATTGGGACAATTTAAACGTCCTTTTACATTTGAAAACCCTTTCACATTACTTGATGTAGGACTTGGCAGTTATTCTCAAATGACTACAAAATTAGCAGGACTTACGGATCGTAATGGTGAACATACAAGTAATGGACGCGACGCTGGTTTTCAGGTGCAAGGTGATTTTTTGAAATTTGCTAATGCTAATCGCTATTGGGTTCACTATCAAATAGGCCTTTTTAACGGACAAGGTACTAATGAGGCCGACAAAGATAATTCTAAAGATCTTATTGGAGGTTTTTGGATTAATCCAATTGAAAAACTTCGTATTGGTGCTTTTGGCTGGACGGGCCATTGCATCAATGAAAACTATACGGGCGAGAACAATACACTAAAAAAAGTCCAAAGAAATCGTTGGTCGATGGGCATCGATTATGAAAATAAATGGATTTTCCGCTCAGAATATGTCGCTTCCGAGGGCAATTGCATGACAAATACAGCTCTTGGTGATAAATCTGATGCATGGTATGCACTATGCGGCGTGCCAATTGGTGAAAAATTTAAGCTCTATGGAAGATGGGATTGCTATCGGCCTACAAAAGAATGGGCAGCCCTGAACACAAATTGGGATACATCTTTAAATTATTGTCCAACTAAAAATTTTATTCTGCAGACTACGCTTTCACATACTGATAACCGTATGGGTATAATCAATAAACATTATAATTCTTTAGATTTACAAGTTTACGTGAGATTTTAAGACGTATATAAATTATTACTGTCCTGTAAAAGATTTTAAATTTGACTAGTCCTAAATAACCGTTACAGATTTATGAGACATAAAATATCTATTTTATCTGAGAGTAACAAGGATATCCTTGTTACTCTCAGATTTTTTATAGGTTTTAATTTTCAAATTGTTCTGCTGATGCATTTCTGCGGTTGTCATGAGTTCAGCATAATTCCCCATGCAACGCTACGGAACTGGTACATTTTCGCAAGCGTATAGGAGCAGAAGGCGCAAGATTGATCTTGGAAGAAAGTATCCGAATCAATCATGACCATGATCAAGATCTGCAAGGATAAAGAACATAAGAAATATGAGTTTGGAAACAAAGTATCCATTGCCAGAACAGCAGGTGGTTTGATTGTTGGTGCTGTTTTTTTTCGCAAAGAGCATGACAGTAAAACATTGGAAGGAACGTTGGAACAAATTCGAAACAATACGGGACAGTTACCTGAGCTTGTGGCATGTGACCGTGGTTATCGGGGCATAAAAGAATGTTTGGGAGTAAAAATTCTGATACCCGGAACGCCAAAGAAAACGGATTCCTATCGAAAGAAAAAGAAACAGCACAAGTTATTTTGCCACAGGGCAGCGATAGAACCAACAATCAGGCACTTGAAATTTGATCATCGCATGTCACGCAACTTTCTCAAAGGTGTTGCGGGGGATGTTATGAACTTGTTGCTCGCAGCAGCTGCTTTCAACTTCAAAAGAGCCATGAATGCTCTTTTGTGCTTCATTTTGAAATGTCTGTTGACTCAAAAGTTACAACCAATATCGGTTGTAACTTTTATTACAAAATAAAATATCAACTTCTTAAGGACCGACTAATTATTAAAAAATATTTCGAAAAACAACATTTCAAGTAGTAGAAAATGTCAAAATTATAAATAGAATTAATGCACGATATTTTTTGATGAAAGGCTTAGAATTTTTTACCGAAAACAATCGAAGTTGCGGTTTCAACAATAATTTTAAAATCCATTTTCAACGTTCTGTTTTCTAAATAGTAAAGGTCTCGATCAAGACGCTTTAACATTTTTTCCATAGTATCTGTATATCCATTGTGTAATGTTGCTTCAGAAGTAACTCCGGGATGAAGTTCGTAAAGATACTGATAGCGAGAGTCATATTTCATAATTTTATTGATAAAATATTTTCTTTCAGGACGCGGACCAACCATGGTCATATCACCTTTAAGCACATTCCATAGCTGAGGAAGTTCATCTAAATGATGTTCGCGAAGAAGCTTTCCAATAGGAGTCAGCCGTCCATCATATCGAGTAGCCAATTGAGGACCGTCAGGTTCTGCCTGTTCTTTCATCGTTCTAAATTTATAAATAGTAAATGGCTTTCCTTTGTACCCTATTCTTTCCTGAAAAAATATAATTCTTCCATCCCCTTGTTTTTTTAACATAACGTATACAATGAAAAACACCGGAGATAAAAGTAGAAGCCCCGTTAAAGAAAAAATAATATCACAGAAACGTTTTATAAACAATTGCCATGGTTTCATAGCATCAAGTTTTGTTTCTAAGCTTTCTGAGCTATCAAAAATAGTTCTATACACGTCTCTATATAACATAAGATTTGAATTTTTGTTCTTGTATATAATACATTAACTGCTGTTCAACTAAAATATTGCAAAGTTAATATTATTTTTTACCAAAAAAGGAGAATCGTATATACGGTTATTATATATCATAAGCGAAAAAATTGAGTAGATCCATTTGTCAAAATAAATAGTCGGTCCTTAAGAAGAGGGTATTTGTTCCGAATTTGTTCCAAAGTGGGCTCACCAGTAAAAGGGCTCACCCGTAAAAGTTGATGACGCAGTGCGTCACAAAAGAAATGCAGTGCGTCATAAAAAAAACGCGTGGCGTCACAAAAGAAACGCACCGCGTCACATAGAATGAGAAGTAACATTTTATTCGAAACTCTATATTCTGATAGAATTTCAGCCAAATAATGAAATAATACTCTTTCTGTGCTGAATTCTACTTTAGTTATCTTGAAATAAGTGACTAACTCCGACGGAAGCATTATATGGGCAATTTCTAAGTAACCGCAATTTGTTAAATTCCCAACTTTACCGACTGAATCCTGAACCTCTATTTCACAAAGAAGTCACCGAACGAGCTATCTGGGCATTTAGACTCGAAAAAGATTCATTCATAAGAAAACTAAAAAAATTATTGAATTTATACTACCAAAGATAATATTTTTATGTAGCGCCTACGAGAATCGAACTCGTATACCATGCGTGAGAGGCATGTATCCTAACCATTAGATGAAAGCGCCATGCTTGTAATTTAGACACTTGAAAACGAATTTAATCAATTGTTCGTTTATTAACTGTTGTCTCTCTCTTTGGCTTATTTTGCGGAAGCTAGGAGATTCGAACTCCTGGTACGATTACTCGCACGGCAGTTTAGCAAACTGCTGGTTTCAGCCACTCACCCAAACTTCCCTACATAAAATTGGTTCGTACAATTCCTACTAGAAATAGCCTTACTCAATCATGCTAGTAACATCTTCGCTCAAATGCAGTGCAAAAGTAATGACTTCTTTTTAATTATGCAACTTTTTAAAGAAGAATTTTTCGGTTTTGTTTCTAGATTTACTTGAGTTCGGAATCAGGAAAGTAGTAAAAAAGGTATTTAAGAAATGGGCTATCACAAGATATTTGTGTAAATTTATAGTTGAAAATCAAAAAGATAGAACAAATAGAATGATGATATCCGAAGTCAAAATTACAGAAATTTCCTGTTTTATAGATGAATTCAATCAAAATTTTGAGAAAGAAATATCCAATCATGCCTTGATCTCTTCCTCCGGAAAGCGAAGAAGAAACAGAAAGGGCGTTCTCTCTGAGAATGAAATCATGAGGATTCTAGTTTTGTTCCATCTAAGTCACTGTAGAGATCTGAAACACTTCTATCTCCATGAAATTTGTATCCATCTGCTTTATGTTTTTTCTGAAGATGTATGCCTTGGGACACTATACGGGTATAACCTACGTCGACAGTACGATGATTCCTGTATGCCATAATATTCGAAGATATACCCATAAGGTCTTCAAAGGATTTGCCATGGACGGTAAAGGAACGATGGGATGATGTCATGGCTTCAAGCTACATTTTACTTGTAATGACACCGGAGAAATAATCTCTTTTTGTCTGACGGGTGTCCATGTGGATGACAGAAGCGACATCGTTTGGAATGTGTTGGCTAAGGATTTATATGGGAAGTTGTTCGCTGACAGGGGATACATTTCTCAAAACCTTTTCGATACTCTTTTTGCTGATGGAGTCAATTTGGTTACAGGACTCAGAGCTAAACTGAAAAACAAATGATCCCACTTTGGGATAAAATCATGTTTTGCAAAAGATAGATCATCGAATCTATGAGTGGTAGGCTCAAAAATACAGCTCAGCTCGTACATTCCAGACACCGTTCGATCAACAACTCCATCATCAATCTCGTTTCAGTTATTACTGCTTACTGTTTCTTTGACAATAAGCCACAAGCTCTCTCCGGATATGAAATCCTGAAAACAAATCAACCTTCCTTTTTCTAATTTCTTATCCCGAATTCAGGTAGATCTTTTAAAGTTGTAACAACAAACAGGCAGAATATCACAAATAACCACACGATATCCGAAAGAAAAAGTGGAATAAGAACTTCTTAAGGTTCGGCTAAGTAGTAAAAGTTCTCAACATTGTCAAGATTGAACATTGAAGACCTTTATATCATAGAATTCTGAATGATCATTTTGTGCGAGCAAGCATAAAAAATGAATGGAGTTAATGTTAAGACTGTTTCTCACATTTATGTACAAGCTCTAAAACTTGCCTAACCTTTTTGTCTATAGGAAATTCACCGTCAATCCAATGAATATGAAACTGTCCGCGACGTTCCATGCCGCGAAACCAAGTCATTTGTCGTTTGGAAAATTGATGAATAGCAACTTCCAATTGTCGGAACATTTCAGAATAAGATAATTCTTCTAACAAATAAAGTGTCAAATATTTATATTCCAATCCATAGTAAATCATGTCTTCCGGTTTGATGCCAGATTCTATCAAATTCCTCACTTCCAGAATCATACCCTCTTCCATTCTAGCATGTAGCCTTTTGGTTATCCGTGCCCGTCGCACTTCCCGCGAAACAGACACCCCAATAATAATACTTTCAATTTTTGGAAACGCTCTATCATTTACCGGATTTTGTCGATAAAAATCCTCTATTTCTATGGCACGAATGGCTCGATTGCATGTGTCCACATCTGTATTGTTATGGAGAGTTTTATATGAAGAGAGAATTTCTGAGAGTTCATTGAGTGTTTTATTTTTCAAAGATTCACGCAATATTAAATTGATAGGCACCGGAGACAAACGATATGACCTTAACACAGATTCAAGATAAAGTCCAGATCCACCACAGAACACTGGATCTTTGCCTTTTTCCCTTATTTGATTATATGCCTTTAAAAAATCATGTTGGAATTTATATACTGTATACTTTGTTCCAGGTTCAACAATATCTATCAAATGATACGGTATTTGTTTTCCCTGATAATAATAATCTCCCAAATCCTTTCCAGTACCGATATCCATTCTACGATAAACCTGCCTACTGTCACCACTGATAATTTCAGTATTTAGCTTAGCTGCAACAGCTACAGCAAGATTTGTTTTTCCGGTTGCCGTTGGACCTAAAATTGTAATCATTATTGCACATTATAAAAAAGGATAAAAATAAAAAGAGGATGTGTTTTGAGCACATCCCCTCTTTTATATTACATTCACCTATTAACCATTATGCTTTTTCATGATCTTAATCAAATCAACTACCTTGTGAGAATAACCGATTTCATTATCATACCAAGAAACAACCTTAACAAACTTATCTGTCAAATAAACGCCAGCATCAGCATCGAAAATTGAGGTTAATGAGCAGCCCAAGAAGTCAGAAGAAACAACTTTATCCTCGGTGTAACCCAAAACACCTTTCAGACTGTTCTCAGAAGCCTCTTTCATGGCTTTGCAAATATCTTCCTTACTAGCAGATTTTTTCAGGTTAACAGTCAGGTCAACAACAGAAACATCCAGGGTCGGAACACGCATTGAAATACCGGTCAATTTGCCGTTCAGTTCAGGGATAACCTTACCAACAGCCTTGGCAGCACCTGTAGAAGACGGAATAATATTGCCAGAAGCAGCACGGCCACCGCGCCAATCCTTGAGTGAAGGACCGTCAACTGTACGTTGAGTAGCAGTTGTTGAATGTACGGTTGTCATCAAACCAGTTTCAATACCAAATTTGTCATTCAGAACTTTAGCGATAGGAGCCAAACAGTTTGTTGTGCAAGATGCATTGGAAACAATCTGCTGACCTTCATATTTGTCTGTGTTAACTCCACAAACGAACATATCAGCCTGACGGCCATCATCGCCTTTCTTTGAAGGAGCAGAAAGTACAACATATTTAGCACCTGCCTGGAGATGTTTCTCTGCACGATCCATTGTCAAATAGAAACCTGTTGACTCAACGACATATTCAGCATCGATTTCGTTCCACTTCAAATCAGCAGCATCTTTCTCAGCTGTAATACGAATGTGATTCCCGTTTACAATAAGTTCATTTTTTACTGTATCAGCTTCAATAGTGCCATCGAAATTACCATGCATCGTGTCATATTTTAGCATATATGCCATGTAATCTACTGGCAGAAGGTCATTGATACCTACTACAACTACATCGTTCTTGTTTACCTCTTCGAGAGTTGAACGGAAAACGAAACGACCAATACGACCAAATCCGTTAATACCAATTCTAATCATTTTTCTTGTTATTTTAAAGGGTTAAAATTTAATCTTTCTTTTCAACTGCATAGTTACGAAATTTTCCCGAAATTGAGATATCAGTTACTCATTAAATATTTTAAAATCAACTTTCCTAGAAATATTTTTTATGGTTTTTGGATAAGACTTAACTATTTTGGAAAGCGAATTTTACAAAAAGGGCCTTACAAAACAATCCCTTCCATGATTTTTATTTTTTCAGAACAGACACAATTTAAAGACTAAAATAATTGTTTCCAAATAATTTTCACTTTGAAGAAATAACATTATCTTTGTAAAAATAAATTGTTTTTACTATGGGATTAATCAACGAATTCAAAGACTTTGCTATCAAAGGAAATGCTGTAGATATGGCAATCGGCGTTATCATTGGTGCGTCATTTGGCAAAATTGTTTCATCAATTGTAAATGACCTTATTATGCCCCCTATTGGCTGGCTGATTGATGGTGTAAATTTCAAAGATTTAAAGTTTACCTTACCTGCCGTGAATTTCGGCGTTAAAAAAATGGCATCGGCCACTATCAATTATGGCAATTTCCTTCAAACCTTATTGGATTTTGTAATTATTGCTTTTTTGGTATTTTTTCTTGTAAAAACGATCAATCGGATTTCTCGCAAAAAAGAGGAATCTGTGATTCCCCCTTCTCCTCTAATACCAACAAAAGAGGAACAACTACTTTCCGAAATCCGTGATTTACTTAAAAAAACAACAGAGAAATAATCTGATAACTTTTCTAATTAATCCAAGATATTTCAGCACATTCTGTCACGATAATCTTCGTAACGGAAAGCTTTTAAGAGTTCATATTTCCCGTCTGTATGTTTTAGAAAAAGTGAAGGATGAGATAATCCATTAAACATATTGGTTTTGACTGTAGTATAATGAATCATATCTTCAAAAACAATACGTTCATTCACATGCAATTCGTGACTAAATTCCCAATAGCCCATATAGTCTCCGCTCAGACAACTATTTCCTCCTAAACGATAAATAAAACGAGCTTCCTGGAGAACTTCATCTTTCACACACTCCAATGTTTGAGCACCACGAACAACTGGATAATAAGGCATTTCCAAACAATCCGGCATATGGCATGTAAAACTTACATTCAGGATAGCGGTTCGAATGCCATGACTTTCCACTATATCAACCACAGAAGCTTCCAAAAAGCCTGTTTGCCAAAGAAATGCAGAGCCCGGCTCCAAAATGATTTTTAAGTTCGGATATTTTTGTTTAAAAAAAAGAAGTGTGTTCACCAACAAATCCAGATCATATCCTTTTCGCGTCATGAGATGGCCGCCTCCCATATTAAGCCATTTGAGACGAGGCAGCCACTTACCGAAATTCTGCTCTAAATGTATCAGTACCGTTACCAAGGATTGAGCATTACTCTCACATAAACAATGAAAATGGAACCCCTCAATACCTTCGGGTAATTGTTCCGGCAAATCCTCTTTTAATACGCCAAATCTCGATCCTTTCATACAAGGGTTGTAGAGATCAGTGGCTATATCTGAATATTCAGGATTTACGCGCAATCCCAGTGATATCTCATGGCCGCCTTCAGATAACCATTTTTTCACGATGGGAAAGAAAGCATGATACTGCGACAAGGAATTAAAAGTAATATGGTGGCTAAATTTCAGTATTTCACTAAATGTATTTTTCTCATAAGCAGGACTATATGTATAAGTCAATGCGCCGAACTCTTCTGCTGACAATCTAGCCTCATAAGGAGAACTAGCTGTTGTAGTAGGAATATATTCCTTGAAAATAGGAAAAATTCGCCACTGTGCAAAAGCCTTAAGAGCAAGAATAATTTCCACTCCTGCTCTGTCAGACACATTTTTTATCAGCGATAAGTTTTGCCTAAGTTTATCCTCTTCCATCACATATGCGGAAGCAGGAAGTTCCGAAAGTAACCGAACCATCAATCAGAAACTCAAATGTGAAAAAATTGATTACATTACACCTCTTTTTCTCAACTCTTGTTGCCATTTCCATGCAGAAGAAAGAGCATCTGCTAGGCTATGCTCAGCCGTCCAGCCTAATTCTTTGTTGGCTTTATCCACATTTCCCCATACCTGCTCAATATCTCCGACTCTGCGACCTACAATTTTGTAATTGAGTTTGACACCTGTACATGCTTCAAACGTCTTGATTAATTCCAAAACGGAATTACCCTTGCCAGTACCGATATTAAATATGTCAACAGGTTTTGTCATCTTGTTATCCAGAATGTGTGCCATAGCAGCTACATGTGCTTTAGCCAAATCCACAATATAAATATAATCGCGAATACAAGAACCATCAGCCGTGTTATAGTCGTCTCCAAAAACACTTAACTCTTTACGAATGCCCATAGCTGTCTGGGTAAGATATGGTATCAAATTAGCTGGAACACCATTTGGCATTTCGCCAATAATAGCCGTAGGATGAGAACCAATAGGATTGAAATAACGAAGTAGAATGGCGTGAATTGGTGCACCACTCTTAATATAATCTGTAATGATTTCCTCACAAATCTGTTTGGTGTTACCATATGGACTTTCAGCTTTCTTAATAGGAGCCTGCTCGGTGACAGGAAGATTTTGAGGATCAGGCTGTCCGTAAACAGTACATGAAGATGAGAAAATAATACCTTTTACATGATATTCCGGCATAAGTCGCAGTAAATTTATAAGCGAATTGAGATTATTGCGATAGTAAAGCAACGGTTTCTGAACACTTTCACCTACAGCTTTAGAAGCTGCAAAATGTATAATTCCGCTGATATCCGTATATTTTTGAAAAACGCATTCCAATGCAGAAAAATCCAAACAATCCACCTTTTCAAATGCAGGACGCGTGCCAGTAATTTTCTCAATACCATCAACCACATCTGCACTGGAGTTTGACAAATTGTCAACAATGACGACATCATAACCTGCTTGAATCAGTTCTACCGTTGTATGGGAACCAATAAAACCTGTTCCGCCAGTTACCAATATTTTACGTTTCATCTTTATTATATGATTTGTTGTTTTGCAAAAATACAAAAAACTTCAGATATTCTCTCAAATGCAAGATCATATCTGTAGTCATTTTACTAGTCATCAAAATTAGAATGAATGACTGAAACCAATGGAGAGATTCTGTTTCAATTGCATTCGATGGCTATGGCTCGAGTCAAACTGTGTATCGTCAAAACGCGGATAAATGTAGAGATTTGTAGACAGATACTTATTAATCGTGAACGAGAAATTATTTTCCCACTCTAACTGCACTTTTTGATAATTTGTAAAATAATACAAACGACCATTCCAATTCAATTCCTTAAAAATTTGCCAATTGGTTCTAATTGTAACGTTTGAACCATAATATTCTCTAAAATGATGCCGTGGAGGCAGGCCATTGTTAGTTTCCAGATTTGCACGATCCACATATTTAAAATCAAAAGCAAGGGCACCAATATTCGCAGAAATAGAAAATCTATTTTTTCTCCAGTTATATTCCATACCGACTGATAAAGCAGTTTCAAACGGCGAAAGGAAATCCGAATATACGTAATGACTATTGTCATAATACTTAGGCAACATTTGTGTCCAACTCTGCAATTGCAAAGAATAAGACCAATTTTTAATAATAGAACTAATGTTGAGTTTATTTGTCATCCGAAGATCATCCGTGTTGGTATGGAAAGGATGCACCGTGTCACCGCGCGCAGTCAGAAAGCCTAATTTTACATCGAGGCTATTTAAAAAAACCACTTTGGAATTGAAATTATAATTGGCCTCGAAATGTGTGGTAGCCAGCATGGTATTATTATTTTCCTTAGCATTATTTTGGAACCAATTACTGGATGTATAATTTTGCATGTACTGCAGTGTCAAATTAGACGCGAAACTCCAAAAATTAGGACGATGACTTATCACTTTCAATGGTTCTACAACTTCAATGGGTTCTGTAGGCTTGATTTTATCTGCAATAGACACTTCATGCTTGATAGGTGCGTTAATAACTTCCTGTCGAATACCCTCATTACTTTCCAACTGCTCTTCAGTAATATTTATGAGAGGTGAATCCGTAACATAGAAATTTGCAAAAAAACTATTCAGAACAGAATCCCGCTGAAGCTCATTGTCACGAACATCGAATAGAAAATATTCTGATGATTCCTTACTGTATTTCCCTTCCCAATCATTGTCCATAGCCTGGTTAACGGGACTATTATATAAGGTAGGTTCAAAAAATAATCGAAAGTAATACGGATTACTAAGCACGTCATTATTTTTATATGTCCATGTAGAATCATAATAGTTTTTAAGTACGGTGAGTGAATCCGAGTATTTTTTGATGATACTTTCAGTGTATGTCGAAAAAAACTTAGGTTTTTTCTTTTGGGCAAAACATAAACTAATACTCACCGAAAGAATTATAAAAAGAATGAGTTTCTTCATCATATCTCAAATTTACTTTGCAAACTTAACAAAAAAATGTGAGTTACTCATCGAAAACCTCATTTTTTAGCTTCTTTAAATATCTGAAATAGTCTATTTATTCTCACTCATTAAAGAGACCTAAACAAATTAACAATTTGTCAATAGCTTAAAATTAAATCTAGACCGGCTACGTACCATCACAAATTCATAAATTCAACAACATTTCTTCAGCTCGATTCAAAAACGAAGTGCAAAAATGGGATGAAAATAAATGAGAAGCACACTGCAGGATAGCCTAGTGTATGCATTAATTCTGCTGAGACTGACGGAACACGACTCTTCGACTAGGAAATTGATGCTATCATTGAAAAAAAATGAGAAAGGTTTCCATTATTATACTTCCCGAACGTTCTACACGTATTATAATCATGTAGAAATTACCTCACGGCAACAAACCAGGATCTTTGGCAAGCTCATCGATAGGCTCTATTTGGTCGTTTCTTAAGAAGTATAAAAGTATTGATTATAAAGAATTTAACAAATTTCTGTTGACTCAAAAAGCACAACCAATTCCAGTTGTAACTTCTATTACAAAATAAAATACCCACTTCTTAAGGGACGACTAATGTAACCTCTTTTACTTGATTCAGCAACTCTTGCGGTATATGGCAAATTGCCTTTATAACCGTTTCCGCCTTAGTACCAGCTGCAATCGCTACGAGGCTTTGCTCACGACCATGGCGATCTCTGTTTGTGATTATGGTATAAAGGTCGTCGTTGGACAAAGAAGTCTATCAATGGCTAAATTGCATCCAATATTATCAGGAAAGACGAGCCATTGATCAGCATGATCTAATTCTGCCCAAGTCCGGTAACCACTCAAGACATCCTTATATTGCTTTTCTAAAATAGATGAATCTATTCTGGTAGAATTCTTCAAGCGTACGACAGGTCACTAGAATTTGTCCATACGTCTCTTTAAAAAAATCCGCAAACTCTTTGGAGTAAGAAGTTCTTCCTTTTTAAAATTACCAACATATATGACACACTAGATTTCTACTACCCCACTATTTTATAGGACACAATTGCTATTTGAGGAGGAACCTTATTTATTCTGGAAACCATAAAAAAATTATTGCTGTCCGATAAAAATATACGATATAGCTGTATTTGACTTATAGTCAATCACTTTTGGCACTTTTGTAAAAAAGGGACTTGCCTTTTCTCCTTGTGTGAAATTGATAACGAAATGCTGAAAATGAATGATTTTATCCATTATATCGACTTAAAAGAGAAGCAATTTACCATAAAAACAGCAATTTTGCTAATACACAAAAGTTTTATCGGACAGCAATATAAAAAATATACGATGTATATCAAAATATATTTGTTGTATTTTCGACGAATGACCTCGTAGTTTTTACAAATAGCCACATACTTTTTTCAAATGCAAACATCAGAGACCCTCTAATGAAAATGGGATTCTAAGATGCTTTGTCCTATTTATTATTCACTTTTAAAATTTTGAATAGATTCCGATAGCATATTATTGCTGTCCGATAAAACTTTTTGAGGAGTAACAAGAAAGGGCTGAATTCATTTCTGAGTTCAGCCCAAAATGTGTTATTTTTGCCTTTACCAGAAGAAAAACTAACACATGAGTAAAAGTACACATTTTAGCGGACAGCCGCTCTATAGTCAGGT
>Ga0183100_1000760_pt1 | contig 21075 bp, 17 predicted proteins | sample Biomet2_FD_127789 | JGI IMG/M metagenome (GOLD analysis project Ga0183100, IMG submission 127789) | Microbial communities from bioreactor (seeded with anoxic lake sediment) at LBNL, California, USA - Biofuel metagenome 2 | ecosystem: Engineered > Bioreactor > Anaerobic > Unclassified ...
ATTTTTTGAAATAAATTTAAAGAAAGGTAAAAATTAATAAAGAATTATATAATACGAATTTTAAAATTGAAATTAAAAACAATATGAAAATTAACAAACTTTTTAAATTAATGATTGGATGTAATGTATTATAATAAAATAAATATTTAATGAAAACGTTGACTGGTGATTACAAAGGTAGTATAATAATGTTAATGATATAGTATGTAACTGGTAAGCAGGCATTAACTATACATAGATATTTGAGGATGTTTATGTTAGTTGATGCTTTTTTGCGCGCAAAGTATCAACCAAATCTCCTCAATATACAAAATATAATTATAAAAAGGAGAAAAAGTTATGAAAGACAAGGCTTTTGGCATTTTACAACGTGTAGGAAGATCATTTATGCTTCCAATTGCTATTTTACCAGTAGCAGGATTATTTTTAGGGATAGGTGGCTCATTTACTAATGCAACAATGCTTGAAACTTATGGGCTTACTAGTTTAATCGGACCTGGTACATTTGTTTATGCAATTCTTTCTGTAATGAATGCTGCAGGAAGTGTAGTATTTGGAAATTTACCGCTATTATTTGCAATGGGTGTTGCAATAGGTATGTCAAAAAAAGAAAGAGAAGTTGCAGCTTTAGCAGCAGCAATTGCATTTTTTATCATGCATGCATCAATAGGTGCTATGATTAATATTAACGGTGGAACTGAGGCTCTTCTTAGCGGAGCAGCAACTTCAGTACTTGGTATTACTTCATTACAAATGGGTGTTTTTGGTGGTATTATTGTAGGACTTGGTGTAGCAGCACTACATAATAGATTCTATAAAATTGAATTACATCAGGTATTATCGTTCTTTGGTGGAACTAGATTTGTTCCAATTATCAGTGCTATAGTTTATTTAATTGTTGGAATTTTAATGTTTTATATTTGGCCTCCAGTTCAAGCAGGTATTTATAAAGTTGGAGAGGTTGTATTAGCATCAGGTTATGCAGGAACATGGGTTTATGGTTTAATGGAACGTTTATTAATACCTTTTGGTCTTCATCATGTATTTTACTTACCATTCTGGCAAACAGCAGTTGGTGGTACAGCTACAGTAGGTGGAAAGGTTATTGAAGGTGCTCAAAACATTTTCTTTGCAGAACTTGCAACTCCAGGAATAACACATTTTAGTGTTTCAGCAACAAGATTTATGTCAGGTAAATTCCCTCTTATGATATTTGGTTTACCTGGAGCAGCACTTGCAATGTATAGATGTGCTAAACCAGAAAAGAGAAAACAAGTTGGTGGATTATTACTATCAGCAGCATTAACTTCAATGCTTACAGGTATTACAGAACCAATTGAATTCACATTCTTATTTGTTGCACCACTATTATATGGAATTCATTGTGTATTTGCTGGACTTGCCTATATGTTTATGCACATGTTAAACGTTGGGGTAGGTATGACTTTCTCAGGTGGATTTATAGATTTATTCCTATTTGGTATTTTACAAGGAAATGCTAAGACAAGCTGGTTATGGGTTGTAGTTGTAGGTATTGCATATTTTGTAGTATACTATGTATTGTTCAGTTTCTTAATTAAGAAACTTAATTTAAATACTCCAGGACGTGATGATTCTGAAGAAGTTAAGCTTTACAATAGAAGTGATGTAGAAGCCAAGAAGAATGGTAAAGGTGAAAGTACTGATGAATTATCAGCTATGATATGCCAAGCTCTTGGTGGAAAGAAAAATATTTCAGATGTTGACTGTTGCGCAACTAGATTACGTTGTACAGTAATTAAATCAGAATTAGTAAATGAAACATTATTAAAACAATCAGGAGCTTCTGGAGTAATCCATAAAGGTGTTGGAGTTCAAATTATATATGGACCAAGAGTAACAGTTATAAAGTCAAATTTAGAAGATTACTTAGTTACAGCACCAAATGAAGAAGCTGCTATGGATACAGTAACAGAAAATCAAGATGAAAAGATTTCTAAAAAAGAAGTAAAAGGAAAAGTTATTAATACAATAGTTTTAAGCAGTCCATTAACAGGTGTTGCTAAGGATTTATCTGAAACACCAGATGAGGCCTTTGCAGGTAAGATGATGGGAGATGGAGCTGTAGTCATTCCAACTGATGGAAATGTTGTAGCACCAGCAGATGGAGAAATAAGTTTTGTATTTCCATCAAAACATGCAGTAGGATTAACAACAGCTGATGGACTTGAATTGCTTATTCATATAGGAATAGATACAGTAAAGCTTGATGGAAAAGGCTTTGAAACTTTCGTGAAAGATGGAGACAAGGTAAAGAAGGGTGATAAATTATTAAGCTTTGACTTAGAATTTATAAAAGATAATGCACCATCTATTGCGTCACCAGTTATTTGTACAGCATTAAGCAGTAAACAAAAAGTACGTTTATTAAATACAGGTGAGATAAAAGCTGGAGAAGCAATAATCGCAGTTGATGTATTTGAATAACATGTAAAGAGGAGGCATAAAATGTTCAGAGTTATAAAAGCATTAAACCATAATGGGATATTGGCTATAGATACTGATATGCATAATGAATATATATTGCTTGGAAAAGGTATAGGTTTTGGTAAAAAGGTGAATGAACGTATGGAAGCACCGGAAAACACTCAAATATATCTTTTGCAGAAGAAAACAGACAGAGGCTCAATTAAAGATATAATAAATAACATGGAGCCTGAATTTTTAGAAATTGCTAGTAAAATCATTATGGAAGCAGAAAAGAAATTTAAAAAAGTAGATAAGAACATTTTATGCCCTCTTGCAGATCATATTGCATTTGCAATAAAAAGAATAAAAAATAATGAACAGATAAGTAATCCCTTAACGCAAGATATAAGAGCTCTATTTTCAGAAGAATATGAAGTGGCATGCAAGGCAAAAAATATTATAAAAGAAGCAAAAGGCGTTGAGATAAGTGATGATGAGGTGGGGTATATAGCACTTCATATTCATTCTAGTTTGGGTAATGAAAAAATATCACAGGCAATGGAGACAGCAATACTTGTTAGAGATTGTATTACATCTATTGAACAGAATATTGGAAAGACTATAGATATAGAATCATTATCCTACAACCGTCTTATGAGTCATATTAAGTATATGGCAGCAAGAACATTAAAGGGTGAAACAATAAAGCTTGATATGAATGATTATATTAAGGAAAGATTTCCAAAATCATTTGAAATTGCTGAAGATATATGCACAAAGCTAGGTTGTGAATTAAACAAAGAACTTAAAGAAGTAGAAATTGGATATCTTGCAATGCATATTGAGAGAGTATTTTCAGATGAGTTAAAGGAGTAGGAAATAAAATATAGTAATTAAATAAAAACATATAAAGTCTTTCTAAAAGTGGTGGATTTTAAAAGTTTTGCTTCGCCTCCACCAAGCATATCCTCGACAATACTTAATGCAAATATTGTCGAGGATTTTTTTGTTTTATAAAAATAAATTCATCTTTCTCCAACAGTAATTATTCCTGCAATATATGTTTTTTCTAATTCAATAAGAAATTCAGAAAATTATAAAGTTGTTACAAATTGTAATTTATGCAAGAATGAGATATAATAAAGCCAAAATATTATTATAGTTACATAAGAGACATTCTTTTATATCCTTAAGCTTAGGATATAAAAGAAATAATTTGGAGGCATGAACATGGACAAGAAGGATTTTTCAGATTTAGAAAATCAAATTAGAGATACAGTGAAAAATGCATTCAATGCTATAGATTTTGCTAGCTTAAAAAAAGATATTGGTGGTAAGGCGGATGATACTTTAAATGATGTAAAAACAAAGTTAAAGTATAAATCAGATGACGTAAAAATAAAGATAAAGAATAAGTCACAGGACTTTAATAAAAAAATAGAAACAAAAATACAAAATAAAATGCATAATCAATATACAAATGTAGCTAAAGTAAATAAAAATAAAGTGCCAATGTATATTTCCAAAAGGCCAGTTGGAAGCATAGCAGGAATATTTTATACTATATTTGGAGCTATTGGAAGTGGATTATTTGGTGTTTTGTTAATTATATTTCCAATGATTACTTCTATTTTTAGTGAATTTTCAATAATGAATACTATCGGTTTGGGAGCTTTGGGTTCTTTTTTTGTAGCAAGTATGGGTTTGGCTTTAAGAGGGAGACATTTAAGAAAAAGAGTAAAGCGTTTTAAGCAGTATGTAAGTTCACTTGATGGTCAGAATTATTGCTCAATTGAAGAATTGGCTACTTCCATTCATAAAAAGAATAAATATGTTGTAAAAGATTTAAGAAAAATGAGTAACTTGGGTATGTTTAAAGAAGCGCATATTGATGACAAACAGACCTATTTTATGCTCAGTAATGAAGTTTATGATAATTATATAAAGTCACAAGAATCTTTAAAACTCCGTAATGAGGAAGAATTAAAAAGACAAGAAAAATCAAATGAAGAGAGAAATGATCCACAAAAAAGAGAATTAAGATTTACAATTGATATGGGGCAAAACTATATTAAGCAGATACAAAGTGTAAATGATGCTATATCAGAAGAAGAAATCTCAAAAAAATTGTATAGGCTTGAAAATATTGTGGCTCAAATATTAGAATATGTAGAGAAGAATCCTAAAAAGTTACCCGAGGTTAATAAATTTACAAACCATTATCTTCCTATCACTTTAAAGTTAGTGAATGCATATAAAGATCTAAATAATCAACCAGTTCAGGGAGATAATATAAAGAGTGCAAAAAATGAAATTGAAAAGAGTATTAATATTATAAATATTGCTTTTGAAAAACTTCTAGATGATTTATTTGAAGAAATAGCTTTGGATATTTCTACAGATATTTCTGTTCTTGAAACACTGTTTACACAAGAAGGATTGACTAAAAATGATTTTAAAAAGTAATATTAGGTACAAGAAAGGAGGATTTTAAAGTGAATAATGAATTTAAAGAAAATACTGAGGTTGTGCCAAATTTAACATTTGAGCCTTTTAAAGAGGAGGTTTCTATTACTAAAGTAAAAGAACAAGATAAGCAAGCCGAAGCACTTGATGATAGTTATTTAACAGAAGAAGAAAAAAAGATGGTAGATCAATTTGTAGAGAAAATTGAGATAACTAATTCAAATTCAATTCTACAATATGGAGTAGGTGCTCAAAAGAAAATTGCAGATTTTTCTGAAACAGCTTTAAATAATGTAAAAACTAAGGATTTAGGAGAAGTAGGAGAAATGCTTTCTACTGTAGTATGTGAGTTAAAGAGTTTTGAGACTCCAAATGAAAAAAAAGGGATTTTAGGTCTTTTTAAGAAGACTACAGAAAAGGTCTCTGCTATGAGAGTAAAATATGATAAAGTTGAAGGTAATATAAATAAAATTTGTACTATGCTTGAAATGCATCAAATACAACTTTTAAAAGATGTTGCTATGCTTGATAAAATGTATGAAATAAATAAGGTATATTTTAAAGAACTTTCCATGTATATTTTAGCTGGAAAAAAGAAGCTTTCAAAATTAGAAAAAGAAGAACTTCCTATCTTAGTAGAAAGAGCAAAGATAAGTGGACTTCCAGAGGATGCACAGGCAACCAATGATTTTATGTCGCTTTGTAACCGCTTTGAGAAAAAAATTCATGACTTGGAGTTAACGAGAATGATTTCTCTTCAAATGGCACCTCAAATTCGTTTAATTCAAAATAATGATTCTTTAATGTCTGAGAAAATACAGTCTACTATTGTGAATACTATTCCGCTTTGGAAAAGTCAAATTGTGCTAGCTCTTGGGGTTGCTCATTCTAGTAATGCAGCTAAAGTTCAAAATGAAGTAACAAATATGACAAATGAACTTCTACGTAAGAATGCAGAAACACTGAAAATGTCAACTATAGAAACTGCTAAAGCATCTGAACGTGGAATTGTTGATATTGAGACTCTTCGCAACACAAATGAATCATTAATTTCAACTCTTGATGAAGTGCTTCGTATACAAACAGAAGGACGTCAAAAACGCAAAGATGCTGAAATAGAATTACAAAACATTGAAGAAAAATTAAAAAATAGACTTTTAAATATTAAGCAATAATAAAATTAATTAAGGATTAAAGTTATGTTACCTGAAAAGATAAATTATGATTTGAAATGAGGTATATACATTCTATATTGTGATTATCTGTCTTAATTGTTCTTATCAGCTTATGTTATATCATCTTTTTGTCCTAGGTTAAAACCCGAACTTGTTTTAATAGTAATAGATTATTAAATAGATTTTGAAGTTAAGTGGTATCTTTATTTGCTTATTTAATATATAATATACAGTATATATTATTGAAATAGTGAATACGTATAAGATAAGCATATACTTTACAAAAGAAATTATGTTGGCGACCTATATACATATAGATTAAAGCTTATACTTAGTAAAGTGTGAAGTTATATGCAGGAACAACCGTATCATTATTAGATAAAATAATAAAAAAGACGATATTTTAATAAATATTGTATAGTATTAGTTGATTTAACAACCTACAGTTGTGAACTATATTAATAGTTTACGCTATTGGAAGGGGTGAAAAATAATGTCAGAAATTAAAATTAAAGAGAATGAATCATTAGAACAAGCATTAAAAAGATTCAAAAAACAATGTGCAATGTCAGGCGTTCTTTCTGAATTTAAAAAGAGAGAACACTATGAAAAGCCAAGTGTAAAGAAAAAGTTAAAGTCTGAAGCTGCTAGGAAAAGAAAATTTAAGTAGTTTTAGAATAATCCAATAAAATTGTATAGTATATAAAAAGGAATCTTTGAAGTAAACAAAGATTCCTTTTTAATTTTAAGGAAGGAAAAATACTGCCAAAGGAAAAATTATCTTGAATTCAGTATTTTTTATTGAGTAAAATTAGACCATAATAAGATAAGAAGAAAATAAAAATATGAGGCTTTTTTCAAGGTATAAATTATTGCTAGTATATTTGTATGTAAAAATATTGAAGCCATATGTTATAATTATTCAAAATTGATTTTATGAAAGTAAATGATTATTTTATAAACATAGAGGAGAGCTGTATGAAAAATTTAGAGGCATTAAAAAAAGATTTAGATAGAATTGATGGAAAAAGTTATAGATTATATAAGGATTTAGAGGGAGAATATGATTTTGAAAATTATATACTTAGCATAGATTATGTTCAAGGTGATCCTTTTGCATCACCATCAAGAATTCGAGTAATAGTAAAGCAGAACATTGCTAAGTTTCCCAAGGAACTTTTTGATAATAAAAATAAAAATATTGCAGTAGCAGATTACTTAACAAGAGAATTTTATTCTAATATAAATAAATGCAACCAAAAAGTTTTTGGATCTGGAAAGAGTGGATTAATAGTGATAAGTAAATGTCCACAGGAAATATTAAATAGAACTTCAATAATTATAGATGAAGATAAAATAGAAGCAAGATTTTATGTTGGGTTTCCAGCAAGAGGACGAAGTGTTTTATCAAGAGAATTAGAGAAGATTTTATATAATGTTATACCTAATATTGTAGAGAAAACTTTAATATATAAAAACATTAATAGTGAAAAATTAATAAATAGAGTGAAGCTTGTAGAAGATCAGGAAAATATAAGAATGGAATTGCATAATAGAGGGCTAATTGCATTTGTAGCTAATGGATCAATGTTACCTAGAGAAAGTGGGATATCAACAAAAGTATTAAAAGGTGGCAAAGCATTTGTTTCGCCAAAGGAATTAGAAGTAGAGTTTAATACTCAATGTAAAGGCATAATTAAAGGTATGGGTATTAAGAAAGGTATAACGCTTATAGTAGGTGGAGGATATCATGGTAAATCTACATTATTAAAAGCTCTAGAGCTTGGAGTTTATAATCACATTGAAGGTGATGGTAGAGAGTTTGTTATAACAGATGAATCAGCTTTAAAAGTAAGAGCAGAAGATAGTAGATGTGTAACTAAAACGGATATATCTTTATTTATAAGTAACTTACCTAATGGAAAAGATACTGTAGAATTCTATACAGAAAACGCAAGTGGAAGTACATCACAAGCGGCTAATATTATAGAGGGAATAGAAAGTAATGCTAAAGTGTTTTTAATAGATGAAGATACTTCAGCTACTAATTTTATGATGAGAGATGACTTAATGCAAAAATTAGTTTCTAAGGAAAAAGAACCAATTACACCATTTATTGAAATAGTAAGACCTTTATATGAACAAAAGGATATTTCAACAATAATAGTAGTAGGAAGCTGTGGAGATTTCTTTGATGTAGCAGATTGTGTAATACAGATGGATAATTATAAAATCAAAGATGTCACAAAAGAAGCTAAAGAGCTAAGTAAAGGTTATATTATAAAACGAATTAATGATAAAAATTTAAAAATAGACATTGCATTTAATAGAGTAGTTAAGGCTGGAAATATTCAAGCTGGAGAAAAGGGAATTAAAATAAAAACTTCAGGGTTAGATACAATAAGTATAAACAGGGAAGACATAAATTTAAGGTCTGTGGAACAAATAGTTGATAATGAGCAGTTAAATGCCATAAGTTCAATTATGAAATGGGCAGAGGCTAATATTATGAATAAGGGATTAAGTTTAGAAAATATGGTGGATAATTTAATTTGTGAAATGAAGAAAAATGGATTAATATCCATGGAAAGAGTAAAAGGTGGTAGTGGAAGTCTAGCTATGCCTAGGAAGCAGGAAATAATGGCTTCATATAATAGATATAGAAAATTAAAAATATAATTTTAATTAGCCAAGAATAGGAGTAAATTATGGGTGAGATTATATATAAATATATAAATTATAAAAGTGAAGAGTTTAAACAAGTAATCGATTTAAGATATAGTATACTTTTTAAACCATATAGTAAGATTAAAAAATATGAATATGATGAATTAGATGATACAAGTTTACATTTGGTAGCTTTGCACAATGGGAAGGTTGCGGGATATTCAAGAATGACTAATGTTAATGGTCAAGGTGAAATTACTAATGTGGTGGTTAATCCAGAATATATTAATCAAGGAATTGGATTTGAAATGATGAAAAATCATATTATTAAAGCAAAAGAATATAATATGACTGTTTTGTATTTACATGCAAGATTAGAAACCATTGGGTTTTATAAAAAAGTTGGATTTGAATGTAAAGATAAAATCAGCATATCTGAAAAAAGTGGATTACCATTACAAAAGATGCATGTGATTTTATAGATGAGTTAGTTCTACTAAGAGATTATGAAAATGAAGAGAATAGTATACTAAAACGCTCTAAGAAAAAGAGCTCTGATTGGGATAAAAAGGTTATAATTAAATGTAGGCAAATGATATAATATAATAATAAAGAAATAATGTATTTTGTCGATAATATAAATTTTAGAATAATTGTTATTCTAAAAGACAAATAAAGTTAAAATAAGGGGTAGATACTATGAGTAATAATATATTGTTAGAATCGGGTACTGGAGAAGTTGAAGTAATTGAGTTTATTGTAAATGGTAATCATTATGCAATTAATGTAGTAAAGGTTAAAGAAGTAATACAAATGCCACAAAGTGGACTGACTAAATTACCAGATCCTAAGCCAGAAATAGCTGGACTTATATTGTGTAGAGATGAAATTATTACTTTAGTTGATTTGAAATATATTATAACTAAGAAAACAACTAAAAATGTTGGTTCTAAAATTATAATTTGTGAATTTAATAAAATTAAAGTTTCTTTTAATATTGATGATGTAGTAGGAGTTCATCGTATTAAATGGAGTGAAATAAGAAAACCTGACGATTTATCAGAAAATTCACTAGCTGTTGGAAATATACTTTTAGATGGTAAGGTTATAATTATGCTTGATTTTGAAAAGATAGTTACAGATATTTGTCCTAGTTCTGGAATAAGTGAGGACAGGCTTGTAGAAGTCGGTTATAAAGATAGATCAGATGTAAAATTAGTTTTAGCTGATGATTCCGGTTTAATTAGGAGACTTTTAAAAGAGACTCTTACAAAAGCTGGTTTTGAAAATTTAAGAATTTTTGATGATGGGAAACAGGCACTAGATTTTTTAAGGAAATTAGTAGAAGAAAAAGGTGAAAATTTTGATAAATATGCACAAATACTTATTACTGATATAGAAATGCCTCAAATGGATGGACTCACACTTACAAGAAAGATAAAAGAAGATGTAGTTTTGAAGAAGCTACCTGTAGTAATATTCTCATCACTAATTACAGAAGAGCTAAGACATAAAGGAGAATCAGTTAAAGCTGATGCACAATTAAGTAAGCCTGAAATAAGTGACCTTGTTTATACTATAGACAAGCTATTAAATATATAAAGTATATTAAAAAAGAGCTAATAATAAAGAAGTATGTATTGAGGGGTAGATAAAAAAATCTATGCCCTTTTTATTTAAACTTATTTTCCTGAGGGGACACATTATATCTTAACTAGGTACATAGTCTAGGGTATTGACGTTATTAGGTTTCATTTTATAAAGAGTTTGAAGTATTACAACTTGAAGTAATTTATAACTGCTAGACATAAGATAAAGTTAAACTCTTTAGAGAAACGGAAATAGTGATTGCTTTATATATGGAAAATATTGTATAATATAATTGTATAAAACCAGAGATGATGGTTTTATACAATTAAAAAATTTTCTATTTTCATAGATGGCTTTAAAGGGGGAATATATAATAATTGATATTTGGGTTATGGGGTATTTATTATAAAATAAGTTCTTAATGTATTTAATAAAAATTAAGAACTATTAACTTTAATCAGGAGGTTTTTATGGAGGAAGAAAAAAATAGGTCAAAGAAAATTATGAAAGGTATTATAATTTCTTTTTGTACTTTATATTTTATTTTTTTTAGTAACATAATAAGTGTTTCTGCAAAAACTGTGAAAGAGAAAGAAATAACACCTGAGACATATACATTGACATTACAAGAAAGAGGCGGAGTTAAAGAATACATTAATGGTTCTGATATTGGGTTAAAATATAGTTCAGAAACTCCTAGAGTTATAACTTATGATGATGTATTATTGAAAGAACGAATAAATAAATTATCTTGTTTTGACAGCAGTAAGATACTTGAATCTCGAAATGCTAGCTTCATATATCAAGATAATGCTTATATAATTTCTAATGAAATTTATGGGAATAGAGTTGATAAAGATATTTTATATGATCATCTAGTAAATGCAATTCAGAGTGGAGATACAACAATAAATTTTGAATCAATCAATTGCTATGAAAATCCTAAAGTTATTGCAAGTTCTTCAGAAGTTGCTAATGCTAAAGATATCCTTAATAAATATGTATCTGCAAAAATCACGTATACTTTTGCAGGACTCACACAATATGTAGATGGTTCTGTAATAAAGAATTGGATTGGTGTTGATGGGAATTTTCAAGTTACACTTGATGAGTCAAAGGTAAGAAATTATGTAGATACTTTGGCAAGCAACTATAATTCATCATTAGGAACAAGCATAAAAGTTAATGGTGGTTATAATGGTAATAATCATAGTTGGATAATTGATAGCACTGCAGAAACTAAAGCATTAATTGAGAATATAAAAAATGGACAAACTATAACAAAGAGCCCAATATATGCTCAAACATCAGCAGCTAGCTATTTTAGTAATGTTGGAAGTACCTATGTAGAAATTGATATGACTAAACAACATCTATGGTATTATAAAGATGGATATCTTGTTGTAGAGGGAGATGTTGTTACAGGGAATGAAAGTAACGGGTGTTCAACGCCAGCAGGGGTCTATAATCTAAGATCTAAAGAAAAAGATAGCGTATTAAGAGGTCCAGGTTATGCTGCACCTGTAAGTTTTTGGATGCCATTTGTTAATCAAATTGGACTTCATGATGCAAGCTGGAGATCAGAGTTTGGTGGAGAAATTTACAAGACAGATGGTTCCCATGGATGTGTAAATGCACCATACTATGTAGCTCAAGCAGTATATGATAATATTAATTTAGGAGATCCTATTATTTGCCACAATTAGTGATTTTAGAAAGGGTAATTTCAACACTAAAACAGTTGAAATTAGATACACTTAAGAAGCCTACAGATTCTTATAAAATGAGGAACTGTAGGCTTGTTTTTGTGAAATTTTTGATTGTATAAAAATAAAAATAAACTTATATGATATTTTAATAAAGGATTATATGAGAAAATGTAGAAATAAACATTAATAAGGGAAATAAGTAATTATGCATTGATTACCATAAATAAGGAGATGAATTTTATGTTAAAAACAATTCTTTTTGTTGATGATGAATTACAAATACTAAAGTCTATTACAAGACTTTTTATGGATACAGAATATGAAGTAATTACAGCAGAAAGTGGGGAAGAGGCTTTAAATATTCTTGAAAACGAAAACAAGAACGTAGATGTAATTGTTAGTGATATGAAAATGCCTAAGATGAGTGGTTATGAGTTACTTAGTCAAGTGAGAAAAAGGTTTCCTAATATAGTTCGTATAATTTTGAGTGGATTTTCCGAGGAAAGAATTATATTTGATGCATTACAAAAAAATATAGCAAAACTATATATTCTAAAACCATGGGAGAATAGTATCCTTATTGATACTATAGAAAAGGTATTTCAGATAGAAAGTGTATTAAGGAACAATAATAATGTTCTTAAACTTGTAAAAAATGCAGAAGAACTACCTACTATTAAGACATCTTACCAAAAGATTATCAATGTAATAGAAAATAATGAAGAAATATATAAAATAGTTGATGCAATAGAATGTGATAATTCTATTGTTACAAAACTTCTTCATATTGTGAATTCGTCATATTACGCAGTAAAAACAGGTTCAATTAAAAGAGCAGTAGCTTATCTTGGATTAGATAATATTAAAAATATAGTAATTGCATCAGCATTTATAGATGGATTATCCTTTAATTCTAAAGATAATCAAAGATTAGAGATATTGTGGGAACATGCATTTATTTCTAATAGAATTATCAGTATAGTATATAATGAATTTTTAAATAAGAAGATTCCAGAAACTGAAATGAATGCAGGGTTATTAAGCAATGTTGGGATTATTTTCATGATACATTCTTTTCATGATAAATATATGGAGATATTTGATGAAGTTAAAATTCATCATACTAGTATAATTGAACTTGAAAATAAAGCTTTTGGAACAAACCATCAGGAAATAGGTGGGTACCTTTTACAATGGTGGGATATTCCTTTACCTATTGTTGAAGCCGCACTTTATCATCATAATCCTTTTCATACGAATATTATTAATCAACAAATTGTGTATGCAGCACATATTGCAGAAAAATATGCTTGGGATATACTTGGTGAAGAATATCATACACAATTTTATGAAAATGTTTTCGATGAATTAAAAATAGATAAAGTGAAGTTTGAAAAGAAGCTTAAGGAAACTCTGGAACTAAGTGGATTAGGTGGTGTATAGTGCGATTCTATAAATTGTGTTGGTAGAAAATTTATTTTAAATCAAATGGTAGATAGAGAAATTGAGAGTGTATGGAGAAGTGGCAATATATAACAAAGATAAGGTAACTGAATTTCATAATCAAATGATGACCATCACACTTATAGGGGAGGAATGAAGTTATGGATGATTTTCATAAATTATTAAAAATGCAATTGTCAAAGTATATTGGTGAGGATGAAATACCAGAAAAGTATAAACCTTTCCTTGATGCTGTAAATTCTGCATATATTGAATTTGAAAAAGATAGAATTTTAATGGAAAGAAGTCTTGATATAAGTTCTAGAGAATATAACGAAAATCTTCAGAAAACAGAAAAACTACAAACTCAAATTATGCACCAAGAAAAAATGGCTAGGATAGGGCATCTTTCAGCAGGTATAGCTCATGAAATTAACAATCCATTGGGCTTTGTTAAAAGTAATATATATACTTTGAAAAGTTACAAGGATAAGATTAAAAAGCTTTTAGAATTGTATTTTGAAATTGAAAGTTATTTAGAAAATTCTAATAAGGATTCATACAAAGCAAATTTTTCAAAAATTATTGAATATAAAAATAAAAATAAAATTAAATTAATTTTTGAAGATATAGATGATATTATATCTGAATCTAAGGATGGTATAAATAGAATAGAAATTATTGTGAAAAGCCTTCTTGGTTTTGCAAGAAAGGCATCTTCTTCAGAATTTAGTGAATATGATATAAATAGCAATATTAAATCAACTATTACTATTGCATATAATGAAATTAAGTATTATGCAAATGTTGAAGAAAATCTTGAAGAAGTTCCAACAATAAAAGCAATTGGGGGGGAAATAAATCAGGTACTTCTAAATATTTTAATAAATGCAACATATGCAATAAAATTAAAGGGAATTCAAGGTACAATTAAAATTCACACTTATTGTGAAGATAATTATGTGAAATGTGAGATAAGTGATAATGGAACAGGTATTTCTAAAGAAAATATCAATAATATTTTCAAGCCATTTTTTACAACTAAACCAGTAGGTGCTGGGACAGGTCTTGGCTTAAGTATTTCTCATGACATAATAGTAAACAAGCATTCAGGATCTATAGATGTAAACAGTCGTTTAGGAGAAGGCACAACATTTATTATTTCATTGCCTATAGAGATTCCAGAGCCTAATAATAATTCTAATAAGTAAAATATTAGTTTAGGAGTGTGAAATTATGAAAATACTTGTTGTCGATGATGAAAAATTTAACCTTACTATTGCAAAAGATTATATAAAAAAATCCAGTATAGAATGCGAAGTTACTCTTTGTGATAATCCAACAGAAGTTCAAGGATTAATGGAGGAAGATAATTTTGATATTGTAATTCTTGATATAGTAATGTCTAAAATGGATGGAATTGATGTTTTAAAGCAAATAAGGGCTAATTCTAAATATAATAATGTTCAAATCCTCATGCTTACATTTCTTACAGATAGTGATAGTTTTAAGAAATGCTTCGAAAATGGAGCTGATGACTATATAAATAAACCAATCAATGAAGTGGAATTTTTGGCGAGATTTAAAGCAGCTGTAAAAACAAGAAATAATGCACTTATGTTAAAAGACATGTTTAAAAGAATAATAAAGCAAAATAAAGACTTAAAAGAACTAAATAAAACCCTGAAGGATACACAATTTCATATGATACAAAAAGAAAAACTTGCAGCTATTGGAGCGCTTGCAGCAGGGGTAGCTCATGAAATCAATAATCCTTTGGGATATATTGGAAGTAATTTGGAGGTTTTATCAAATTTTATAGTAAGGCTTCAAAGAATGACTAAAGAATATAGAGATTTCGTTGAAAACATAAGGTTAAACGGCAAAACAATGGAAGAATCTGTAATTGATAAAATTATATCAAATCTAAAATATATGGAAAATAAATTAAAGATTAACTTTGTTATTAATGAGCTTGGTGAAATTATTAAGGATTCAAGAGATGGAGTAGATCGTGTTTCAAAAATAGTACAAAGTCTTCAAAATTTTGACAAAGCAGGTCTTGAAGATGAAAGAGTTATAACTGATTTTAATAAGATTATTGATGAGGTAGTATTGCTACTAAATAATGATTTGAAGAATGTAGCCGTAATAAAAAAGGAATACGGTTTAATACCAAAGGTATTGTGTAATATTGATCAAATGGGTCAGGTGATTTTAAGCTTAATTACTAATTCATTGCAATCAATAAAGAGTCAAAATAGACTAGATGGGGAGATAATTATAAAAACTTTTAAGGATAAAGATATGGTGGGTTGTAGTATTTGTGATGATGGACCGGGAATAGAAGAGAGTTTAATTAATAAAATATTTAACCCGTTTTTCACAACTAAAGAAGTTGGTAGTGCAATAGGGGTTGGTCTTAGTATTTCACATGACATAATAGTAAAAAAACATAATGGAGAATTTAATATTCGAAGTATACCTGGAAAAAAAACAATATTTACTTTTAAGTTTCCAATAGGAAATTATGAGGAGGATTTTTAGTAATTAGACGAACAGTTTTATTTGTGGATTATTTAAAGATTTATAAAATAAAATTTAAATTCTCACTTAAAATAGTAAATTGTATCCGTACAATTTACTATTTTTATTTTGTGTGATATTTTATTTATACTATGTATTTTGGGATAGTATTTTTCAGATACCGTAAGCAACAATGAAGAAAGGGAGTTTTACGATGAATGATAAATTTGTTTATGCTCCAGGGCCAACGAGCGTAAGGGAAAATGTAAGATTAGAAAGAGCTAAAGCAACTACTAATCCAGATGTTGATGAAGAATTTGTAGAATTTTATAAAAATACTTGTGATAAGATTGGTAAGATAATAAATACAAATAATTCAGTTTATATATTAAGTGGGGAAGGTATTTTAGGACTTGAAGCAGCATGTTCATCTCTTACTGAACCTGGTGATAGAGTGCTTGTTTTAGATAATGGGATTTATGGGAGAGGTTTTAAAGACTTTGTTAAAATGTATGGAGGCGAAGGGGTATATTTTTCAGATAATTACAGCAAAGCTATAGATATAAAGAAATTAAGTGAATTTTTAGCAAAGGATCATAACTTTAAATATGCGACAATAGTTCATTGTGATACGCCAACAGGAGTTTTAAATGATTTATCTAAAATATGTCCAATGCTAAATGAGTATGGAATTTTAAGTGTTGTTGATTCTGTTTCTGCAATGGGCGGAGAAGAAATAAGAGTCGATGATTGGAAAATTGATATAGCCCTAGGTGGGTCTCAAAAAGCATTTTCAGCTCCAGCAGGATTAACTATGGTTAGTATTAGCGAAAGAGCAAAAGATACAATAAAAAATAGAAAAACTTCTGTAGTAGGATTTTATTGTAATCTTAATATCTGGAAAAATTATTACAAAGACAAGTGGTTTCCATACACAATGCCAATAAGTGATATTATGGGTTTAAGTAAGGCTTGTGACAATATTTTAGATGAAGGAATTGAAAATGTACTTAGTAGACATGAAATAATAGCAAGTGCAACAAGAAAAGCCATAAAAGAATATGGACTTGAACTATTTTTAGAGGATGGGTATTCTAATACGGTAACAGCAGTTAAGATATCAGAAAATATAGGAGCATTAAATCTTAAAAATCATATGCTAAGCCAATATAACACTTTAATAGTAACTTCATTGGAACCATATGAAGATATTATTCTTAGAATAGGGCATATGGGGGAAAATGCTAAAATAGAAAAAATAGTTTATGCATTAAATACAATAGATAAAGGATTAAAGGATTTAGGCTTTAAAAGTGATAAGGAATTAGTTGGATTATTTAATGAATATTTAAAAATAAAAATATATCAAAAAGGTAGGGCAAATCATGGAATTCAATAAAGCAAAAAGCAAATTTACAACAAAGGATATGGTAGAAACAGCATTATTAACAGCATTAGTATTTGTAGCAACTTCATTTATTAATATTAGATTACCAATAGCAGCAAGCGGGGGATTAGTTCATTTGGGAACTGCAATGTTAGTTATAGCATCTGTAGTTTTTGGGAAAGAAAAAGGTGCTATAGCAGGGGCTGTAGGAATGGCAATATTTGATTTATCATCAGGATGGGCACTTTGGGCACCATTTACTTTTGTAATAAGAGGTGTTATGGGATATATGTTAGGATATATTTCATGTATCAATAATAAAAATGGAGACAATATTATTATTAATATTTTGGCTGTGATTATATCAGGTATATGGATGATAGGTGGCTATTATCTTACGGAAGTAATTTTATATGGAAACTGGTTTTCACCAGTAGCATCAATTCCAGGTGATGTAACACAAATTGTTATGGCTTTAATAATAGGGATACCTATGACTAAAATACTTAAGAAATATGTAAGATATATTTAGAATACGAAATAAAAAAATGCTCTGAATTGGATTTAAAGCTAATTTAGAGCATTTTTTTATTAATTTGATTAACATTATATATACTGAATATGCATAAATGGTTAGGAATACTTTTTATGTTATTATTCATGTTAATGATTTTAAAGGAATGTGTCAATGTATTCTGTGAAATTTTATTTCGTTGGAAATAATATTGACGAAATAAATGAATCGTACTATTATAAAAATATAGTATTACTATAATATTTTCATTATGAAAGATTTAATAAATATTTGCGGATTTATAGAAATATCTTTATTTACTAATGTTATTACTAAAGTAATTATTGCTAGTGAAAACGGTATTAGAGTAATTTCTAAAAGTTGGAAGATATTTTTAATAAAGTAATGGGAGTGTTAGAACCACTAGACATAAGATTAAAGTTTGACATATTAAAAATTTAAATATATGTATGAGGTGAGAGTTATGAATAAAATAAATTGGGCAATACTAGGTCCTGGAACAATTGCAGGAGATTTTGCAAAGGCTATAACTGAAGTTAATGGAAGTATATATGCAGTAGGTGCAAGAAATCTTGAAAAGGCAGAAAAATTTTCAAGTAAGCACAATGTTCAAAAGGTTTATGGCAATTATAATGAAATGTTAAAAGATGATGAAATTGATGTAGTTTATATATCAACTCCTCATTCTAATCATTATGAGTATATAATGGAGAGTCTTAAAAACAATAAGCATGTTCTTTGTGAAAAAGCTATTACTGTAAATGGTACTCAATTAAGTGAAATAGTCAATTTAGCAAAAGAAAAGAATTTAATAGTAGCAGAAGCAATGACTATTTATCATATGCCATTATATAAAAAGTTACGTGGAATTGTTGATGATGGAAAGCTTGGAAAAATAAAAATGATTCAGGTGAATTTTGGAAGTCTTAAAGAATACGATGTTACAAATAGATTCTTTAGTCCAGATTTAGCAGGAGGTGCACTACTTGATATAGGAACATATGCTTTATCATTTACAAGATACTTCCTTTCTAGCCAACCAGAAGAAATTTTAACTACAGTAAAAAAATTTGAAACTGGAGTAGATGAACAATCAGGCATAATACTTAAAAATCCTGATGATGAAATGGCAGTGGTATCTCTAACAATGAGAGCGAAACAGCCAAAGAGAGGTGTTGTTTGTGGAGAATTAGCATATATAACTGTTGAAAATTTTCCGAGAGCAGATAAAGCTACAGTTACTTATCCTGATGGGAGCATAGAAGTTATAGAAGATGGTGATACTTCAAAAGCATTAATTTATGAGGTTGAAGATATGAATAATTGCATTATGAAGAAAAATAGTAATGATACATTGAGATTGTCTGTTGATGTAATGAATATAATGGACGAAGTTAGAAATCAATGGGGTTTGAAATATTCTTTTGAATAGTTATGACAAATGAGAATTAATTTTAAAACGAGTATTCGAAGTAAAGTTTGCTATTAAGAGAGTAATTAATAAGGTGAAAGAGATAGAAAAAAACGTATTAGAATTTAATCAATTAGGAATAGTCAGCATGAACAATCTATTACAGAGAATAGGGTTTAAAAATAATATATGAGAGGATGATAAAAATGAAAAATATAAATATCGGAAACAGTGGAATTGAAGCATCAGAAATTGGAATTGGATGCATGAGAATGGCAGTAATTGAAAAGAATGAAGCTGAAAAATTAATTAAAACTTCATTAGATGAAGGAATTAATTTTTTTGACCATGCTGATATATATGGCGGAGGAAAGTCGGAAGAGGTTTTTGCAGATGCAATTGATATGAATACATCAATAAGGGAAAAGATGATTATTCAAACAAAATGTTCTATAGTACCTGGAGTAATGTATGATTTCTCAAAAGAACATATTTTAAACTCAGTAGATGGAAGTTTAAAAAGATTAAAAACAGATTATGTAGATACATTACTATTACATCGTCCAGATACGCTTATGGAACCAGAAGAAGTTGCAGAAGCTTTTTCCAAATTATATGATAGTGGTAAGGTTAAAAAATTTGGTGTAAGTAATCATACTCCAATGCAAATTGAATTACTTAATAAATATTTAGATAATAAAATAATTATTAATCAATTACAATTTAGTATAATGCACACAGGAATGATTGATTCAGGATTAAATATGAATATAAAAAATGATGTTTCAATAGATAGAGATGGAGACGTATTAGAGTATTGTCGTCTTAAGGATATAACAATTCAAGCTTGGTCTCCTTATCAATATGGATTCTTTGAAGGGGTGTTTTTAGATAATCATAAATTCCCAGAATTAAATGAGAAAATTAATGAAATTGCCGAGAAAAAAGGAGTAACCAATACTGCAATAGCAACTGCATGGATATTAAGACATCCAGCAAAAATTCAAACTATAGTTGGCACAATGAATCCCAAACGACTAAAAGATATATGCAAAGCATCAAATGTAGACTTAACAAGACAAGAATGGTACGAGATATATTTAGCGGCAGGTAATAAGTTGCCATAATTTTGATTTTTTCAATCTAGCCTTAAAATATCCTTAAAAGTATTGATGATTATTGACTTCTTAATAATAGACAATAAGAAGATAAGGAATGTATCCAATATGAAAAGTAATCCGCATTTATATAAGTAAAATGATTATAAAAGTGGATTATTTCAAATAATATATAAAATAAGTCATATAACTAATCCTAGTGTGTCAATAGTAGAATATTGTAGTATTTTAGATCAATAATAAGAATAGTAAATATAAAGCCTAAAAACAATGAGTAGTATAATAACTGTAGTAACTATATATGTTAAGATAAAAAACGTCGCAAAGAGACGTAAACAACTTAAAAGAATTTAGTAAAAATCTTCTAAAAAAGAGTTTGAAAGTTTTTTTAAAAGAGTTGTTGACAAGATTCAAACCAAGTGATACACTAAGTAAGTCGCTTGAGTGTGACAAGAAAAAATAAATAGTTACAGCGAAAGTTGTAGAAAGAAAATGGTCTTTGAAAATTGAACAGAATAATATAAATACATTTAAGTAAACCAGCAATTCTTTATTTGAGTAAGCTAAGATTAAACTTTTTATTGAGAGTTTGATCCTGGC
>Ga0183100_1000761_pt1 | contig 21060 bp, 19 predicted proteins | sample Biomet2_FD_127789 | JGI IMG/M metagenome (GOLD analysis project Ga0183100, IMG submission 127789) | Microbial communities from bioreactor (seeded with anoxic lake sediment) at LBNL, California, USA - Biofuel metagenome 2 | ecosystem: Engineered > Bioreactor > Anaerobic > Unclassified ...
ATACTATTTTCTTTTATTTATTTTTATAAATTCTAGTTTTCGTTTACGAAAACATCTACAACTTCTCCGTAGGAGAACTTCACTGCGGCTCTGCCGCACTTCACTTGTAGCTCTGCTACAACTTCACTGGGAACTTTGTTCCCACTTCACTGCTTCTCGGCTTCACTGCTCGAAGAGCACTTCACTTGTAGCTCTGCTACAACTTCACTGGGAACTTTGTTCCCATTTCACAGCTTTTAAGTTGAATCCTCTTAGTCTCCCCTCGTAGGGGAGGTGGCGACGATATGAAATATCGTTGACGGAGAGGTTTGTTAATTCAAGTGAAGTGAAACTTCATGTGCAGCATCGATTTCATCGAAGTGCAGCTTTTGCTTCGCAAAGTGCAGCTGTTCCTGCGGAACGTGCAGTATGTAGAGCAGTGAAGTTGCGTATAACGCAAGTGAAGTTGTGCTTTCAGCACAAGTGAAGTTATGCTTTGCATAAGTGAAGTGTTCGCAAGCGAACAGTTAAGGAAAGTTTTTGTTCCAAAAACTTAAAATTATGAAAATAGAATATATTTTTTGTGTTTTAGTTTTATAAATTTCAGTTTTCGTTTACGAAAACATCATTAACTTAGCCGCAGGCTAACTTCACTGCTCGAAGAGCACTTCACTTGTAGCTCTGCTACAACTTCACTGGCAACTCCGTTGCCACTTCACTGCTTTTCTAAGGAGGTCTTTATTATGAAACTAACAACAACAGCAATCCCCGGCGTCGTTATCTTAGAGCCTGATGTCTTCGGCGATAATAGGGGATTTTTTATGGAAAGTTGGAGCAAGAAAAAAATGGAAGAGGCAGGCCTCTTTTATGATTTTGTTCAAGACAACCATTCTTCTTCAACGGTTAAAGGTACCTTGCGGGGCATTCATTTCCAAAAGGGCAATATGTGTCAGGCGAAACTAGTACGCTGCACTAGTGGTGCCGTACTAGACGTTGCCGTGGATTTGCGTAAAGCTAGCCCAACCTACAAAAAATGGGTGGCGGTAGAATTATCTGCCGAAAACAAAAAACAACTAATGATCCCACGGGGCTTTGGACACGGTTTTGTTACTTTAACTGACCAAGTGGAATTTATGTACAAAGCTGATAATTATTATGCACCCCAGGCTGACGGGGGTATTCGCTGGAATGATCCGGAACTGGGTATACAGTGGGGCATTAACGAGCCAATATTGTCTCTGAAAGATACTAAGAATCCTTTTCTGAGAGATATAGAGAGTGCACTGGATTTTTAAAAACAATATAGGAGGCAGGCGGCAATGAAGATTCTAGTAACAGGTGGCGCTGGGTTTATTGGCGGCAATTACATTAACATTATGCTAAAAAGACATCCGGAGGATGAAATAATCTGTTTGGATGCTTTAACCTATGCTGGAAATATAGAAACATTAGCACAGGTAAGGCAAAAACCAAATTTCAAATTTGTAAAAGGCGATATAGCGGATCGTACTGCTGTGTATCATCTTTTTTCCTTAGAAAAACCAGAGGTTGTAATAAATTTTGCAGCAGAAAGTCATGTTGATCGTTCTCTTTTAAACCCTGAGCTTTTTTTACAAACCAATATAATAGGCACGAATATTCTGCTGGATGCTTGCCGCAAATATGGAATTAAACGTTACCATCAAGTGTCCACGGACGAAGTTTATGGGGATTTACCCTTAGATAGACCTGATTTATTTTTCACTGAGGAAACCACATTACACACTTCCAGTCCTTATTCCGCGTCTAAGGCTTCGGCTGATTTGTTAGTATTAGCGTATTTTAGGTCATTTGGGGTTCCTGTAACGATTTCCCGCTGTTCCAATAACTATGGCCCCTATCATTTCCCGGAAAAACTTATTCCTCTGATAATTATTAATGCTTTAAACAATAAACCTCTTCCCATATATGGAACAGGAGAAAACGTGCGCGATTGGCTTTACGTAGAAGATCATTGCTCGGCTATTGACCTTATTGTGCGCAGTGGCAGAGTTGGTGAAGTCTATAATATTGGTGGTCATACTGAAAAGACAAACCTTCAGGTTGTACAAGCTATACTTAAAGAATTAGGCAAAGGAGAAGAATCTATTTGCTATGTTGCCGATAGACTTGGCCATGATAGGCGCTACGCTATTGACCCAACTAAAATAAAAAATGAACTTGGCTGGGAACCAAAAACCGGTTTTGACGAAGGCATCAAGAAAACTATTATTTGGTATATTACACATAAACCTTGGTGGCAGCGTATAATAAATGGAGAATATCAAACCTACTATAAAAACATGTATGAGGGTAGGTGAGAGTGTCATTATAAATATTTCCCGCGTTGAATTGCATAATGACGTTAATGTATTGAAAATTAGAAATATATTTTTGTCTACCTATAAGTTGACAAATGACTCTGTCCAAATTTGTTTGGACAGAGTCATTTGTATCTGTAGATTTTCATGAGTTTTATAATTAGTAAATATTCCATTGTTTTACAAGTAAAGACCATGAAAAAGTTTGCACTTTTTTTGACTATCTTTGCACTTTTAACCTCTCAGTTTACTGATAGAATTAAAGGAGCTAGCTGATAAAAAGCAATTTAATGTGAAATATTTGACTTGAAAGTAGTGCGCAGTGGGGGAATAAGCGTTTAAAAGCTGTTTATTATGCAATTATAATAGGGAAACCTTTGCCTTAGAAGTAACAAATGAGAATAACAAATGTTACATAGAGAATTAAAATATAGCTGTAATGAAGGAAGACATGCATGATGAATATAGTTTTTTCTTCTTTTGGAAATATAGAGGTGTATTTATTTGCAATTGGGTGGTTAATAGCTTTGGCAACCTATACATGGCAATTTCATCGCAGTCCGGGAGCAAAACAACAGGTATATTTACAATTATGCAAAATCTGTTCCCTAATATTGTTATTGCTGCTAAATGAAAATAATACAATAAATAAAAAAATCCTTTTTTTTCTAACTTTTAAAGGCATAATGCTGATTATGCCAATTTTTTGGTTTTATCTCATATGGAAAATAAGCAGACCGGCAAAAAAGTTGCCTATGATTTTGAAATATGGTTATTTAGTAATAATTTTGTTGGCTGAATTTTTCTTGTTTACGAACCCATGGCATGGCATGATATGGCAGGTTTTTTGGTTAACAGGTAAGGACTTGGTAGGTGTTCAGGGAATCCTTGGCTGGAGTGAAAGCCTTGAAGGGCTTCTTTGTGCATCTGCTTTATGTTTAAATCTTCATTGGATTTTAACTAGTAGAGGTATCCGCCACAAGCAAGCTCTATGGTTTTTGGTAGCTGAGAGTATTAGTTTTGTGGGAATAAGTTCTGATGTCCTTTTTTTCACTCATTTTATTCCCTGGGTTACTATAATAACGTCTGGTTGTATGACATGGTGTTTTTATAGATGGCAGACTTATAATATTTTTGAATTAGCGCAGAAAGCCATTATGGCTAATATTGTGGATGGATGGGTACTGGTTGATGAATGTGGTTATATTATAGATTTAAATTATGCGGCCCAAAAAATATTAAAGGGACTTCCGGTGCAAATAGGCGGCGAATTTAACACTTTGATTCAAGAGTGGCCGGTACTGGATAAAGTTAAAGAAGGAAAGAAAGAAACAATAGAAATATTTCGTAATTATACTTCCGGTCGTTCTTGCTATGAAGTAAAAAATTTTTTGCTAGAAAAAAACAAGATAAATTTTGGACAGATAATCTTACTCAAAGATATTACTTTAAAAAAAAAGGCTGGATTACGGGACTGGAACGAGAAAAAAAAAGAATTGTTACAGAAGAACGTGTAAATCTAGCAAGAGATTTGCATGACGATTTGTGTCAAGTTCTTAGCTATATAAATGTGCAGTCGCAAGCCTGCATCAAATTTATCGTTGATAAAAAAATGGAACAGACTATTTCGACTTTAAATCAGCTTGTTGTTGCAAATCAGAGAGCCTATGATCATGTCCGTAGCTATATTTCAAGTGTAGGAACAGGGGAGGTTGAAGATGGGCTATTAGAAGCCTTGCAAAACTATGTTAGGGTTGTTCATATTGAGTATGGGCTAGAGGTTGAGACTGATTTTGCCGTAGAAAGTAATCCACAAATTGAAACCTGTAAGTCCCTACAAATACTGAGAATTGTGCAGGAAGCCTTCGCAAATATTTACAAGCATGCAGGAGCGACTCATGTCAGCTTTTCTATGGAGGAGGACATGCGTTGCATCAAATTCATAATATGTGATGACGGTAAGGGCTTTGACCTTACTTCTGCGTCCTTTGTAACAGGGTTTGGCATTATGAATATGCATAATCGTGCTAAAAAAATTGGTGGTAAATTTAAAATTATTTCAGCACCGGGGCTAGGAACAAAAGTTATAGTAGAAATGCCAATAAAGGAGTGCAAAGTTACATGAAAATATTACTTGTCGATGACAATTGCTTCTTTCGTGACGGGTTGGCGAACCTTTTGTCTGCCTACAATGTAAAAATTGCCGGCACAGCGGGTAACGGATTAGAAGCTTTGCAAAAAATGCGGAGCTTAAATGTTGACGTTATATTAATGGATATTTATATGCCCTGTTGCAATGGGTTGGAGGCTGCGAAACTAATTAAAAAGGAATTCCCCAAGGTAAAAATAGTAATGTTGACGGTATCAGAAGAAGATGAAAATTTATTTACAGCTATTCGTAATGGTGCGTGCGGATATCTGTTAAAAAATTTTCAAGCAGAAAAATTATTGAAAATGCTTTCCGATCTTGAACAGGGGGAACCTCCCTTGGCACCTGGTATGGCTATGAAAATAATACGTGAATTTGCCGGTCACTCAGAAATGGGAGAAAATGTCTTGCCAGAGAAAAAGAAACCAATAGGTGTTTTGACAACAAGGCAAGAGACTATTTTATTTCTTGTTGCCAATGGCAATACATATCGGCAAATAGCGGAGAAACTTTATTTCAGTGAAAGAACTATCAAATATGAAATAAAGGGTATATTAGATAAATTGCAGCTTCATAATAAGGCAGAAGCAGTTGCCTATGCAAAAAGCATAGGATTGGTTTATAAAAAACAAGCTGAATAGTAATCGCAAGAGAAAAATTGCACTTTTTAGAATATAATTGCCCTTTCTTGGAAATAATTTGCTGTAAACTTATATTAGGGGTAAAAAACTTAGGGGGGATAACAGCAGCATGTGTAATAACAAACCGCTAATTAGCGTTATTGTGCCTATATATAACGGAGAGAAATGGCTGCTGCCAACATTGCGCAGCATAAGCGCACAAACTTTTATGGATTTTGAAATATTGCTCATAGATGATGGTTCTGTTGATAACAGTGCAAAAATTTGTAAAAGTTTTTTGGAACAAGAAAGTCGTGCTAAATATTTTTACAAAAAAAATGGGGGAATTAGTTCTGCAAGAAACTTAGGACTGAGAGAGGCACAGGGGACGTTTGTGTGTTTTTTTAATTGTGATGATATTCTTGCGCCTGATGTACTAAGCTTCTTATTTGCTATGCCACAGATTCACAAAGCTGATGTTGTCTCTTGTGCCCACTTTAATCGATTACATCTAAGAAAATTATCAAGGCAGAGAAAATAGTTGCATTAATATAAAATTTAAATATACTATTTATGATTTCAAAACAAGAAAACAGATGTGATGTTGAAAGAAGACTTTTATTTTAAAAAGTACTTTTGTGCTAAAATAATATAAACAGATGGAAGTGAAAACCATTGTAAAGCAAAATAAAATTGAGTATAAGGGGAAAAATTAAAATGAGAATTCTAGTAACGGGTAGTGGGGGACAATTAGGTTACGACGTTATGAAAGTATTAAAGCAGCATAATATAGATTGTTTGGGAGCTGATAGAGCAAAGCTTGATATTACAGACTACGTATCCGCCCATAAGGTCATTACAGCTTATAACCCGGACGTTATTATTCACTGTGCCGCCTATACTGCTGTAGACAAAGCTGAAGACGCTGTAGAATGCTGTCGTAGAGTTAATGCGCTAGGAACTGAAAATATAGCTAAGATATGCCATGAAATTAATGCCAAGATGGTTTATATTAGTACCGATTACGTATTTTCAGGCAGCGGTGAACAATTTTATGAAGTAGATGATGAAACAGGACCTGCCAATGTCTATGGTTTGACGAAACTGGAAGGCGAGCGTATTGTGCGCAGCTTGCTCACAAAATACTTTATCGTGCGTATTTCTTGGGTATTTGGTTATAACGGTAATAACTTCGTTAAAACTATGTTAAAACTGGGAGAAACTCATTCGGAGTTAACTGTAGTAGCAGATCAAATAGGTTCCCCAACTTATACGGCAGATTTAGCGGCACTTCTTTATGATATGGTGAGCACAGATAAATATGGCATATATCATATTACTAATGAGGGAACTTGCTCTTGGGCAGAATTTGCCCGGGAAATATTTTACCAGGCTGGAATGCAGGTAAAGGTACAGCCCATACCAGCAAGTCTCTACCATACTAAAGCAGCAAGACCCTATAATAGCAGAATGAGCAAGGAAAAACTGAACGAAAAGGGGTTTAAAAGGTTGCCAAATTGGCAAAATGCCTTGAAAAGATACTTAAAAGAACTAAATAAAATAGTATAAAAAATTGAAAATATACTAAGAATAGTTAGTTTAAGTGAAAAGGTGTCCTGTTATTAGTACTAATAGCCTATATGGGCTCAGTTGGAAGGGTTCAAGGCTTGCGTTATATTATCATGGGAAGTATAATTAAGACGTTATGATAGTATAAGGCGCATGGTTATTATTCAGATAAGGTAAGAATTAAATAACTAAAAGTTGAAAGTCATGTATTTACAGAATATGCTTATTAGTTTAGAATGCTAATAAGCATTAATTGCCTAGCATTGCCTAGGGCTGAATACAGGTTTTATAAAAAAAGGGGAATTTTATGCGCCATTATTTATTACCGGGATTTTTAATGATTTTAGACATCTTAATAATTATAGGGGCTGCTGTAACTAGCCTATTCGTGCGTTTTGATACTATGATTTTTAACCGCTATATTCCTACTTTGGTTACGGAATTACCGGTCTTGATTTGTTGTTACCTGTTATTTTTCTTTTTATTTAGGATTTATCGCCGTATTTGGCGTTATGCAGGGATTAGAGAACTCCTTGCTATAGTAGTGGCTTCTTTTTGTGGGGCCATGTCGTTTTGGATATTGGCAGATACGTTGCCTATTGGTATACCGCGCTCAGTACACTTAATGACTTTTTTCATCGTCCTTGCCGGGCTTTGCTCCAGTCGTTTGGCCTTACGGTATTTTATTATACGGTCTGAAAGAGAAAACGTGAAAGATGGCAGCAAGAAACCTGTACTGATCATAGGAGCAGGAGATGCGGGAAACCTCATTGCTAGAGATATAGTGCAATTTCATAACAGGGGTAGGAAAATTATCGGTTTTATTGATGATGATGAACATAAACAAGGCAATTTATGTATGGGCATACCTGTTCTCGGAGGCAGTGATAAATTAGCTACAACTGTGCAAAAGTATGGCGTAAAGGAAATAATTATAGCAATTCCTTCACTGCCACAAGAAAAGATTAGAGAAATAGCTAATTTATGCAGTCAGATTAAATGTGAAACTAAAATAGTGCCTGGCATATATTCCTTATTAGATCAGAATATTACCTTACGTGATTTGCGGCCGGTAGGAGTGGAAGACTTGCTCCAGCGGGAACCTGTACAACTTGACCTAGCTATGGTGGCAAATTATTTAACAGATAAATGCGTTTTGGTAACTGGTGCCGGGGGATCTATTGGCAGTGAGCTGTGTAGGCAAATTATGTTGCTCAACCCCTCTCGTCTGCTTTTGTTGGGGCGTGGAGAAAACAGTATTTATGAAATCCACAGAGAATTAAAGGCCCTATATGGTGGTGATCGTTTACTGCCTTTAATAGCAAATATTACCAATGAAGGAAAAATTAAGGAAATCTTTGCTAAATATAAACCACAAGTGGTATTTCATGCTGCTGCCCATAAACATGTTCCTCTTATGGAGAGAAACGTGTCGGAAGCAATATACAATAACGTTTTTGGCAGCTGGAAATTAGCAAAAACGGCAGGGGAAAATGGCACAGAAATTTTTATTATGATTTCCACAGATAAGGCAGTAAACCCCACCAGCGTTATGGGAGCTACTAAAAGGGTGGCAGAAAAAATAATACAGGCGGCAACAAATATTTATGCAACTAAATATGTTGCTGTGCGCTTTGGCAATGTATTGGGCAGCCGAGGCAGCGTGGTTCCCTTGTTCAAGGAACAGATTGCCGCAGGGGGACCGGTAACAGTTACTGACCCGGAAATGAAACGTTATTTCATGACTATTCCCGAGGCTTCGCAGCTTGTTTTGCAGGCAGGTTCTATGGGAAAAGGCGGAGAAGTATTCGTCCTAGATATGGGAGAGCCGGTTAAAATATTAGATTTGGCAAAAAATATGATTAGGTTATCCGGCTTCGAGCCGGATGTAGAGATTCCTATAATTTTCACGGGCTTGCGGCCGGGTGAAAAGCTCTTCGAGGAGATTATGAGTACAGCAGAGGGGACGAAGGCGACCATGCACAAAAAGATTTTTCGAGCTGACCTTCGTTGTGAGGACCCGGATAAACTGCGTGGACAATTGACAGAATTAACAGCCATGAGGGATGAAAAACAGATCATTGAATTTTTAAAGGAAATTGTTCCTAATTATACACCGAATCATTTCTAGGGGGGGATGGCAGATGATTGATATTCACACGCATATTTTAGACGGTGTTGACGATGGAGCAGAAGATATGGCTGCATCGCTTGAGCTTTTGCGTCTAGCGGTGGCAAGCGGTACGACAGATATTATCGCTACCCCACATCTTATTGAGGGAGCAAATCATATAAGCGGGGCCAAAATTAAAGAAAAAACAGATGTTTTGAATGGGAATGCTCTTTCTGCCGGCATTCCTATTCGTGTTTATACCGGGGCAGAAATAGAAGTAAATCTTGATATGTTGGATATGATAAAAAAGAACCCGGAGGACTATTGCCTAGCAGGGAGTAGATATATTTTAGTAGAGTTACCCATGAAATCTATTCCTCGCTGTACGGATGATTTCTTCTATGAATTACAGCTTCTTGACCTAGTGCCCATATTGGCCCATCCGGAACGTTACAGCAATTTACAAAAACAACCGGATATTTTGTTATCCTGGGTGCAGCATGATGTATTGCTGCAATGCAATGGAGGTAGTTTTACCGGTATGTTTGGAACAAGAGCCCAGGTATTTGCGGAAACACTATTGAACAATAATATGGTTCACTTCTTAGGCAGTGACGCTCACAGATTAGAAACACGCAATACTGACCTTAGAGAAGCAGTTGCCAGAATGAAAACTCTAGCTTCAGAATTATATATAGAACAAATCATTACTACGAACCCCCAAGCAATTTTGGACAATAAGGTCCTAGATGTAGTAGTACCAAAGAAGATGGTCGTGCCCAAAGAGAAAACCAAGGGATTTTGGGGTAAGTTTTGGAAATGAAATTATAAGCTACATGTTACAATAATTACTAAATGGATAGAGGAGGATTGGCATGAAAAAGATATTTTCAACACTTTTATTTGTTTTTACCTTAATATTCGCAAATCTGGCCTTTGCTGCAGATTATATAATGTGCCCGGGTGACCAATTGGATATTATAGTCATGGGGGTGCCGGAGATGAGTACCGGCTATACTGGATCGGGGACAACTACCCTGACTCCTACTACTCCGCAAAACAAATATATTGTGCGACCTGATGGCAAAGTTTCTTTCCAGCTTATTGGGGAAGTTGATACTACCGGTCTTACAGTTAGTCAGTTTACCAAGGTTTTACAGGAACGCTTAGCGAAATATATCGTTAATCCCAAGATTAGCGTAAACATTGTGCAATTGGGTACGACTAGGGTCTATGTTTTTGGTGAAGTAAATAAACCGGGGCTTTATGAGCTGCAAAAATCTCACAACCTGCTGGATGCCGTTGGTATTGCCAATGGATTCACCAAAGACGCAGCCAAAAAGAACGTTTTCCTTATCCGTCGTGATAAACAAAATGAGCCAATTAAATTAAACTTAAATGATTTGCTAACTAAAGGCGACGTTAGTCAAAACTATGTACTAGGTGAAGGCGATGTTGTTTATCTGACCAGCAATGGCAGAATTGACTTCGGACGTGATATTGCTCCGTTCTTCAGCGCAGCCTATGCTGTACATGAAATTAAAAAAGACTAATTAAAAACAGAATAAGTTGCATCCGCTTAGTCTCTCCTAGTAGGGGCCTGTAAGTTGAGTCCTAATAGTCTCTCCTAGTAGGAGGCCTATAAGTTGAGTCTGCTTAGTCTCCCCTAGTAGGGGAGGTGTCATCAGTGCTTTTCTGATGACGGAGAGGTTTGTAAATGGCATCAGTGTCTTGCTGATGGCGGAGAGGTTTGTAACTTCACTTGCAGCAAGAAGGAAGTGAAATTGCATTAATGCAAAGGAAAAATGCAACTAAGTAACATTAACGCAAGTGAAGTTATGCTAAGCATAAGTGAAGTGCGACTAACGTCGCAGTGAAGTGTTAGCAAGCTAACAGTTATGGAAAGTTTTTGTTCCAAAAACTTAAACTTATAAAGAAACTTAATTCTATTTTCTTCTATTTGTTTTCACAAATTTTAGTTTTCGTTTACGAAAATATCATCAACTTAGCCGTAGGCTAACTTCACTGCTCGAAGAGCACTTCACTTGCAACTGCGTTGCAACTTCACTGGCACATAGTGCCACTTCACTGCTTTTATGTTGCACTTGCATTATTCTTTACTTGTTTTTCTCTAATTCCCAGTTTTCGAATGAAAACTACCATAACTTCGCGTTAGCGAACTTCACTGCGGCTTTGCCGCACTTCACTTGCAACTGCGTTGCAACTTCACTGGAAACAACGTTTCCACTTCACTGCTTTTATGTTGCACATGCTCTTCTCCTTCACTTGTAGCTATGCTACAACTTCACTGGCACATAGTGCCACTTCACAGCAGTGTGAAACACTGCGAGACTTTACTTTATTGGAGGTTTGCCCATCTTGGACGAGAATACGATTGATTTACGCGAACTCGCGAACATGCTCATCAAAAATTTACGCAAGATCTGCATTATTACAGGCACCTTTGTGCTTATTGCCATTATTTATTTAATCGTGGCTTCCCCTGTGTACGAATCTGACTCCCTATTGCGTATTAAGCAGCCCAAAGGGTTGGGAAATTCCCTGCTGGAAGTTGTTCCCGGGGCCAGCACGGCTATGACGGCACAGCTTATGAGTACAGACGCGGAAATATTGAAAAGCCGCAGCGTTATTGAACCTGTGATCGCTGCCACGGAGCAGGCAGATAAAGATGGCAATTACCCCAACTATGAATCCTACGTTAAGGGGCGTATTACCACAACCCCCTATAAAAATACAGAAATACTGAAGCTCTCTGTTACTGCCAAAAGTCCCGAGGCAGCACAAAGAGCCAATAAATTAATTGTAAATGGTTTTTTGAATCGATTAACGGAGTTATCCCGTAGTGAGCAGAAGGTAACCAAGGACTTTATTGCCGGGCGCGTTGTAGAGTCTCGTGCTGAGCTGGATAAAGCAGAAGAAAACTTGCAAAAATACAAAAAGAAGAACCATATCCTAGACCCCTCAGACAGTGCCAAACTTCTAGCGGACAGATTAGCACTAGTGGATAAAACGGATGCAGAAAACCAAGTGAATATGGCCACTGCCCAGGCACGGCTGTCTGCCATTAATGAGCAGCTGGGAGGAGCTGGAGCAGCCACTGCCGATAGTTCCACTATTAAGCAATATAATGCCAAATTAGCAGAACTGGAAATGACTAGAATAGGCTATTTGGATAAATATACCGAGAAACATCCTGTTATGAAAGACATGGACGAACAAATCGCAGGAGTTAAAGAGAAATTAAATTCAGAGATTGCCAAAGCTGTTTCCTTGCAGTCTCCTACAGACAATCCGGTGCACCAGGGGCTTTTGGCGGGCAAATTCCAGAGCGAGGCAGAAATCGCCATAGCTAAAAAGAAAGTAGAAGCCCTTGCGGCCCTAGAAAAATCAAATAAAAAAGAAATTGAATCCTTACCAGCCCTAGAACAGGGCTTTCTCAAGGTGCAGAGGGATGCCAATGTTGCCCAGGAAATTTACGTTATGCTGGCCAAACGCCTAGAAGAGGCCAAAGTGGCCGAGGCCATGATTTCCAATGAAGTGCAAGTATTGGATATGGCTACCATGCCGGAAAAGCCTGTAAAACCAAATAAGTCTTTGACGCTTATGCTATCTTTGCTAATAGGACTAATTGTTAGTTTTGGTTATGCTATTACTTACGAAATGCTAAATCGCAAGATTCGCACACCGGAAGATGTAGAGAACTATTTAGGCTTACCTCTATTGGGCAGCATTCCTGATACAGCATCTATGGATAAGGCATTAGCTGACACAAGCAAAAAACCAAGCCTATATGAAACAGCACGGAGGTTGTTGCAGAAATGACAGAGCTAATTACAAAAAAACATTCCAAATCTCCGGTTTCCGAAGCATACCGTACCATTCGTACCAATGTGCAGTTCTCCGCTGTTAATAAGGACCTTAAAACCATTGTTATTACCAGTGCCACTGCCAATGAAGGAAAGTCTACCACTATTTCCAACCTAGGGGTAGTGATGGCTCAGGCAGGACAGAAAGTTGTCATTATGGACTGCGATTTTCGTAACCCTACTCAACACAAAATCTTCCAACTGCCCAATAAAGGCTTAAGCAACTGCATTGCCATGCACAAAAGCGTCATGGATATTATTCAACATACAGATGTGGAGGGCCTAGATGTTCTGACCAGTGGCCCTGTGGCACCGAATCCTTCTGAAATTTTAAGTTCTAAACGTATGGACGAAGTGCTGGAAGTTCTAGGCAGGGAATATGACTATGTCCTTATTGATACGCCACCTATTTTGCCCGTTACCGACGCGGCCGTTATGGCGGCCAAAGTAGATGGGGTTATTATGCTTACTGCTTGGGGCAGTATAGACCCAGAGATAGCTAGAGATGCCAAAACTCGGCTAGTCCAAGCAGGAGCTAATGTTATTGGCGTTATACTAAACAAAGTAGAAGTAAATACTCCAGGTAACAGCTATGGCTATGGTTACGGCTATGGCTACTATTACTACTATGGCAGCGAAGGAAAAGAAGACGGCGAAAAAAAGCACAAACACAAAGTTGACTCTTCAAATTGAGTCTACTTAGTCCCCCCTAGCAGGGGAGGTGTCGACGATGTTTTTTATCGGCGACGGAGATGTTTGTAAATGGCACGTGCAGTATCCGCTAGTGCGGAAGTGCAGCGATAGTGCGGTGAAATTGTGCTTTCAGTACAAGTGAAGTTATGCTACGCATAAGTGAAGTGCGGCATAGCCGCAGTGAAGTGTTCGCAAGCGAACAGTTAAGGAGAGTTTTTGTTTCAAAAACTTGAACTTATGAAAGAAAATAAATTATTAGTTTTCGAATGAAAACATCATTAACTTCTCCGTAGGAGAACTTCACTGCACGAAGTGCACTTCACTTGTAGCTCGGCTACAACTTCACTGGAAACTTTGTTTCCACTTCACGGCATTTATGAACTTAGCCATAGGCTAACTTCACTGCTCGAAGAGCACTTCACTTGCAACGCAGTTGCAACTTCACTGGAAACACCGTTTCCACTTAACTGTTTTTTTAAGGAGGCCTACCATGTATCCACTAGTAAAGAGATTTCTAGACTTCACTTTATCACTAATCGGCGTACTGGTATTGTCGCCTTTCTTATTATTACTAGTTATTTTGATTAAGCTAGACTCTCCGGGCCCCGTTTTATTTAAACAAAAGCGCGTAGGCATTCACAAAAGCTATTTTCAAATTTACAAATTTCGCACCATGCGTATTGATACACCTCAGGACTGCCCTACACATTTGCTTACTGATCATGACCATTGGATTACAAGAGTTGGAAAATTCTTGCGCAAGACCAGCATAGACGAATTACCGCAGATTTTTAATATCTTAAAGGGTGAAATGTCAATTATCGGCCCGCGTCCTGCATTATGGAATCAATATGATTTGATCGCGGAACGTGATAAATATGGTGCCAATGATGTTATGCCGGGTCTCACAGGCTGGGCTCAGATTAATGGTAGGGATGAATTACCCATAGCAATTAAGGCAAGGTTTGACAGCGAATATGTTGAACGCAGAAGCTTTTGTTTTGATGTCCAAATATTTTTTAAGACTATATTTAGCGTATTAAGGAGTAAAGGTGTAAAAGAGGGAATGGACACAAAAATATGAAAATATTAGTCATTTGTCAATATTTTTATCCTGAGGAATTTCAAATCAATGATATATGCGTTGAATTAATTAATCGTGGGCATCAAGTTACTGTGCTTACAGGATTGCCAAATTATCCAACAGGAATAATTCCTGACGAATATAAACATGGAGCCAAAAGGCATGAGATAGTAGATGGCGTTGAGATTATTAGATGTTTTGAAATTGCAAGGGGAAAAGGTATCGTCGGGTTAGGTAAAAATTATCTTAGCTTCTGTATATCTGCAAGTTTAAAAGCGTTATTTTCAAGAAAAGATTACGATGTTATTTATGTGTATCAACTGTCACCTGTACTAATGGCATTACCGGGATTGCTATTAAAAAAAATAACAGGGAAAAACCTTTTTTTATACTGTTGTGATCTATGGCCGGAATCGATTAAAATACTAGTTAAAAATGAAAATAGCTGTGTTTTCTGGGCTTGTAAGACTATTAGTTCATATATTTATAGAAGATGTGATTGTATTGGAATACAATCTAAAGCTTTTATAGAATATTTTAACAATGTTCATAACTTGCCAGAAAATAGTTTGAAATATATTCCGCAATTTGCCAATGAAGAATATCTAAAAGAAGATTTTGATGAAACCCATAAAGGTACTAATTTTATTTTCCTTGGTAATATTGGTATTGGACAAAATTTAGATTGCGTTGTAAAAGCTGTTGAAAAAATTAAAGATATCCCTGATTTTAAGATACACATAGTAGGTGATGGAAGTTATCTGGAAGAACTAAAGCAGCTAGTGCATAGTGCTGAGCTGGATAACTTTTTTGTTTTTTATGGACGTCAGCCAGCTAGTTCTATGCCAACGTACTATAAAATTGCTGATGCCTGTCTTTTGACCTTAAAGGGTGATAGTATAATTGGGCAGACAATTCCTTCTAAATTGCAAGGATACATGGCGGCAGGTAAACCAGTTATTGCAGCTATTGATGGCCCTGCAAAGCAGGTTATTCAAGACTCTGGGTGTGGGCGGGTTGCTTCAGCCGGTGACTATGTTGGCCTAGGAGAAATAATGGAAGACTTTTTGCTAAATAGAGACAAATATACTAATTGTGGACGAGCAGGACGAGAATATTTTCGCCAAAATTTCACTAGGAAACAGTATGTTGATGCGACTGAAAATCTGTTGCTAGAACTGACAGGAAGATAAACGTTTATTGAAAAATACATGTGTAAAAAAAATTTAGACGGGGGGAACTATGCAGACTGTTGTAATAACGGGGTTAACAGGAAAATCAGGAAAGTGGATGTTACAAAGGATGGTAAAAGAAAACAATACATTAGCTGAATATAAATTTCGTATTGCGGTTCGCCAATCATCTGATATTAAAGCTTTTAACAACGTTCCTCTCAATATTGAGCTAATAACAGGTGATTTAAAAGACGAGAAATATTTGGAAAAATTGTGTGAAGGTGCAGATACCTTGTTTCATATAGCAGGGATAGATAAGTCATTATTACTTGTTGAAGTTGCTATAGAAATGGGGATTAGTAGGATTGTGCTTGTGCACACTACTGGTATTTATTCCAAGTACAAAGAAGCAGGTTCTTTATATAGGCAAATAGAACAAGAAATTTCTAAAATGGTCAAAGACAGGGCTATTAGCTTAACAATTTTGCGACCGACGATGATTTATGGCAATTTAAACGATGGAAATATTTCTGTTTTCATAAAAATGGTCGATAAATTTGGCATATTTCCAGTTGTAGATCATGCAACATATGCTTTACAACCGGTATGGGCAAAAGATCTGGGGGAAGCTTATTATAGAGTTTTGACTAGTCCATTAATAACAAAAAATAAAAATTATATTCTCTCAGGTGGACAAGAGATATTGTTAATTGATATGTTAAAGGTAATCGAAAAATATTTAGGTAAAAAAAACATATATTTTTCAGTCCCATTTTCAGTAGCGTATGCAGGAGCTTGCTGTTTGTATGGTTTAACTTTGGGCAAATGTGATTTTAGAGAAAAAGTTAAACGGCTGGTTGAACCACGCGTGTTTAGCTATCAAGATGCCAAAAATGATTTTGATTATAATCCTGTAGCTTTCGCGCATGGAGTCAAAGAGGAAGTAGAAGAGTACTTGCGCCACAAGAAAAACAATTTATGATTTATAGGGGGCAATTAAATGTTTGAAAACAAGACTTTACTTATAACAGGTGGTACTGGTTCATTTGGCGGTGCGGTTTTGGATAGATTTCTAAATACCACTATCGCTGAAATTCGCATTTTTTCTCGTGATGAGAAGAAACAAGATGATATGAGGCATCGCTATAAAAATGATAAAATTAAATATTATATTGGTGATGTTCGCAACATTCAGAGTTTGAATGATGCAATGTACGGAGTGGACTATATTTTTCATGCTGCCGCTCTTAAGCAAGTACCTTCCTGCGAATTTTTTCCCATTGAGGCAGTTGCTACAAATGTTTTAGGTACAAATAATGTATTAACGGCAGCTATAGCAGCTGGAGTAAAGAAGGTAATTTGTTTATCAACAGATAAGGCTGCTTACCCTGTTAATGCTATGGGTACATCTAAGGCCATGATGGAAAAGGTCTTTGTTGCTAAAGCACGCACCATACCGGCTGATAAGACTCTAATATGTGGTACACGCTATGGCAATGTGTTATGTTCACGGGGTTCAGTAGTCCCTTTGTTTATTGAACAAATTAAGGCTCGTAAACCTTTGACGATTACAGAACCGAGTATGACACGTTTCATTATGAGTTTAGACGAGGCAGTAGAACTTGTGTTATTTGCTTTTGAACACGCTGAAACAGGGGATATTATGGTACAGAAAGCACCAGCCAGTACAATTGGTGATTTAGCACAGGCAGTAAAAGAATTATTCAATGTAGATAGTGAAATTAAAATAATAGGTATTCGCCATGGGGAGAAAATGAGCGAAACCTTGCTTACTAACGAAGAATGTGCACATGCTATAGATATGGAAAATTTTTATCGTGTACCAGCAGATAAACGAGGATTAAATTATGATAAATATTTTACTGAGGGCAACGAGAAACGGAATGAATTGACAGAATTCAATTCTAATAACACAGAGCTGCTAAATGTGGAACAAGTTAAAGCAAAACTTCTGTCTTTACAATATATTCAAGATGAGCTTTCAGCTTGGGAGAAAAAATAATGAAAATTTTAGTAACTGGGGCTAGGGGCTTTATAGGGAGAAATCTTGTAGCTGAGCTTAGAAACCGTCATTACGACGAAATCATGGAATTTGATACTGATACAAAAGAAGAATTATTGGACAGCTATTGTAAGGAGGCTGATTTTGTATTCCATTTGGCGGGTGTGAATCGTCCAAAAGAACAAAACGAATTTATGCAGGGTAATTTTGGTTTTACTTCCGTTCTGCTTTGTACATTAAAAAAGCACCACAATAGTTGTCCTGTGATGCTTTCTTCGTCTATTCAAGCGGAGCAGGACAATCCATATGGTGAGAGCAAAAAAGCCGGTGAAGATTTGTTATTTGAATATGGCAAAAGTACCGGTGCTCGTGTTCTAGTTTACCGTTTCCCCAATGTGTTTGGTAAATGGTGTAAGCCTAACTACAATAGTGCAGTGGCAACGTTCTGTCATAATATAGCGCATAATTTACCAATTCAAGTAAATAATCCTGATGCCGTAATGAATTTAGTTTATATTGACGATCTTGTAAATGAACTTATTAATGCTGTAGAAGGTAAAGAAAACAGCAAAGTGGATGGATTTTGTTATGTGCTTGTAACTCATACTACAAAGCTAGAAAGGATTGCGGAGTTAATAGCCTCTTTTAGAGCAAGCCGTGTTGATCGTAGTATTCCTGATATGTCCGATTTATTTATAAAAAAGCTTTATAGCACATATTTAAGCTATTTGCCCAATGACCAATTTAGCTATCCCTTAAAAATGAACATAGATGATAGGGGAAGTTTTACAGAGATTATTCGCACTTTAGATCGTGGACAGGTTTCAGTGAATATTTCTAAACCGGGTATTACAAAAGGAAATCACTGGCATAATACAAAAAACGAGAAGTTTATTGTGGTCAGCGGAAAAGGATTAATTCGGTTTCGTAAGGTTGGAACTAAGGAAATCATTGAATATCATGTATCAGGTGAGAAAATAGAAGTTGTGGATATTCCTATAGGCTACACCCATAATATTATTAATGAAGGTGATACCGATTTGGTAACCATAATGTGGGTTAATGAGGTGTTTAACCCCGAGAAACCAGATACTTATTATTTGGAGGTTTGAACATGAAAAAACTTAAGGTTATGACCGTTGTTGGCACGAGACCGGAAATTATTAGACTATCTGCTGTTATCAATAAACTAGAAGAATCAGATGCAATCGAGCATATATTAGTCCATACTGGACAGAACTATGACTATGAATTAAACGAAGTGTTTTTTAAAGAATTCAAGCTAAGAAAACCTGATTATTTCCTTAATGCAGCTGTGGGTACTGCCATAGAAACAATTGGTAATATTTTAATAAAAATTGATCCAATTTTGGAAGAGGTAAAACCAGATGCGTTTTTGGTACTTGGTGATACCAATAGTTGTTTAACGGCTATCGCGGCTAAAAGGAGACATGTTCCCATATTCCACATGGAAGCAGGGAATAGGTGTTTTGATCAGCGGGTTCCGGAAGAAACCAATAGGAAGATTGTTGACCATACAGCGGATATTAATCTTACATACAGCGATATTGCTCGAGAATATTTACTCAGAGAGGGTTTACCGGCAGATAGAATCATAAAAATAGGTAGTCCTATGTTCGAAGTATTAGAGTATAGAAAAAATGATATAAAAAAATCAACGGTGATTGATAGGTTAAACCTTGAAGAAGAAAAATACTTTATTGTATCAGCCCATCGAGAAGAAAATATAAATTCAGAAGAAAACTTCTTGAATTTAGTTGTTAGTTTGAATGCAGTGGCAGAAAAATATAAATTACCAATAATTATTAGTACACATCCAAGAACGCAAAAAATGATAGAAGCTAAGGGTATAAAATTTAATCCGTTAATCCAAACAATTAAGCCACTAGGATTTAATGATTATGTTAAGCTAGAAATGCACGCAAAAGCAGTATTAAGCGATAGTGGTACAATAAGTGAAGAATCTTCAATTCTGGGCTTTAAGGCCCTTAATATAAGGCAGGCACACGAAAGACCGGAAGCCATGGAGGAAGCATCAGTAATGATGGTTGGTCTTACAAAAGAAAGAATACTGCAAGGGTTAGCAATCCTTGAAACACAAGAAAAAGATACATTAAAACACGTTGCTGACTATAGTATGCCAAATGTGTCTGATAAAGTGCTTAGAATAGTTCTATCCTATACGAATTATGTGAATAGGGTAGTTTGGGGTAATATTTTGAAAGGTAAAGGGTAATTTGACAGTGATTAAAGTAAGTATAATAATTCCAATTTATAACGTTGAAAAATACATAGAATTATCATTGCAATCAATATGTAACCAATCTTTTTTAGATTATGAAATTATAATTGTAAATGATGGTACAATGGATTATTCAATGAAAACAGTACAGTCGGTTTTACGACAAACTAAAGTGCCCTTTAAGATTATAACCCAGAGAAACTCAGGAATAGCGGTAGCTAGAAATACGGGATTGAAAATTGCAAATGGCAAATATGTTTGCTTTATAGATTCGGATGACATTGTAGAGAAAAATTTCATATCAACCCAGTATTATTTTATGGAAAATAATGATTTAGATACATGCTTCTGTGATTTTGAAGAAACCACAGAAAGTAATCGTTATGGTAGTTCAACTTTGTCTTACCCACAAAAAATTATTGAAACAAAACAATTCCTCACAGGATTTATGACAAAGAAATATAAAGTTCATTGTTGCACATTGCTTATGCGCAAAAGTTTTCTTGAGGATAATGATTTGTTTTTCAATAAAGAACTGCGCTTTGGTGAAGATACCGAATTTATGTGGCGGGTATTACCACGATTATCTAGAATAGGCTATATTAAGGCACCTTTATATAAATACTTAATACGAGAAAAGTCTTTGATGCGACAGCAATCAATAGAAAAAATAATTGCTTTGAATGAAATATATTCACAAGTTATTTTCAATATGCTCAAAGTATGCCCTAAATATGAGGAAATATTAGTGCTTATGCCAGCAAGGACTATGTTTGGGTGTGTACATTCTTTTGCCAAACAAGCACATAATTATCTCGAATTTAAAAGTATGATCAAAACAATAAATTTCAAACAATATTCTAAACAATTGTATGAATTCCCAGATATAAAGATTAATATTTTAGCCTTTATAATATATAATATACCCAAATTGTCTTATAAAATATTCAAAACAATAGTCTAAATACACTTAGTGGAGGTTTAGTTTATATGAAAATCAGTTTTGTTACGAGTAATTTGGCTCCTTTTAGAATTGATTGGCTGGATGAACTTGCTAAAACACAAGATGTAACTATTTACTATAATGATGACTATGTGAAAAATGTAAATCCTATATATATAAAACGTCAACCCAAAAGAGCAAAATATATAAATATAAGTAAATA